>Ga0325414_1005317_pt1 | contig 13590 bp, 5 predicted proteins | sample PopdelMetagenome_8_FD_206183 | JGI IMG/M metagenome (GOLD analysis project Ga0325414, IMG submission 206183) | Populus deltoides microbial communities from Bellville, Georgia, United States - Leaf-PdKOR-R3 | ecosystem: Host-associated > Plants > Phyllosphere > Phylloplane/Leaf | place: USA...
ATAAACAGTCAAGGAAAACCGAGTCGCTGCCCACTCAGAAAGAGCCCCTGAAACTTCTTTCACAGGTGGCAAATGGATTCCGCAGCCCAAACAGCCCCATGTGACTCATAAACAGTCAAGGAAAAATGAGTTGCTGCACCTTTAGAAGTTGCCCTCGAAAATCTTTTCATATGTGACGAATTGATTCGTCAGCCCCCACAACCCTGTTGATTCATAAACATTCAAAGAAAACTGACTCTTTACCGAGTCAAAAATGGCCCCCGAAACTCCTTTCACAGGTGACGAATGGATTCTTCAGCCCAGACAGCCCCTTCTGACTCACAAGGAGTCACGAAAAACTCAGTCGCTGCCCTCTTAGAAATCGCACCTGAAACTGCTTTCACATGTGACGAATGGATTCGTCAGCCCACACAGCCCTTGTTGACTCATAAACAGTCAAGGAAAACCGAGTCGCTGCCCACTCAAAAAGAGCCCATGAAACACCTTCACAGGTGGCGAATGGATTAGGCAGCCCCAACAGCCCCATGTGACTCATAAACAGTCAAGGAAAAATGAGTCGCTGCCCCCTCAGAAGTTGCCCTCAAAACTCTTTTCAGAGGTGACGAATGGATTCGTCAGCCCCCACAGCCCTTGTTGACTCATAAACGGTCAAGGAAAATCGAGTCGCTGCCCACTCAAAAATAGCCCCCGAAACTCCTTTCACATATGACGAATGAATTCGTTAGCCCACACAGCCCCTTTTGACTCATAAGGAGACACGAAAAACTGAGTCGCTGCACTCTTAGAAATCGCCCCTGAAATTGCTTTCACAGGTGACGAAAGCATTCGTTAGCCCCCACAACCCCTGTTGACTCATAAACAGTCAACGAAAACTGACTCTTTGCGGAGTTAAAAAGGGCCTCGAAACTCCTTTCACAGGTGACAAATGGATTTGACAGCCCAAACAGCCCCTGGTGACTCATAAACAGTCAAGGAAAACTGAGTCGCTGCCCCCTCAGAAGTTGCCCTCAAAACTCTTTTCACATGTGACAAATGGATTCGTTAGCCCCCACAGCCCTGTTGACTCATAAAGAGTCAAAGATAACTAACTCGTTGCCGAGTCAAAAATGGCCCCCGAATTCCTTTCACAGGTGTCGAATGAATTCGTCAGCCCACACAGCCCCTTTTAACTCATAAGGAGTCACGAAAACTGAGTCGCTGGCCTCTTAAAAATTGCACCTGAAACTCCTTTCACAGGTGACGAATGGATTTATGAGTCCCCACCGCCCCTGTTAACTCATAAACAGTGAAAGTAAACTGACTCGGTGCCTAGTCAAAAGTAGCCCCCGAAGCTCCTCTCACAGATGACGAATGGATTTGTCAGCCCACACAGCCCCTTTTGACTCATACACTGTCAAGGAAAACTGAGTCGCGCCCACTCAGAAGTTGCCCTCGAAACTCTTTTCACATGTGACGAATGTATACGCCAGCCCCCATAGCCCTTGTTGACTCATAAACAGTCAAAGAAAACTGACTCTTTGCCGAGTCAAAAATGGCCCCCGAAACTCCTTTCACAGGTGACGAATGGATTCTTCAGCCCACACAGCCCCTTTTGATTCATATGGAGTCACGAAAAACTGAGTCGCTGTCCTCTTAGAAATCGCACCTGAAACTGCTTTTACAGGTGACGAATGGATTCGTCAGCTCACACAGCCCCTGTTGACTCATAAACAGTCAAGGAAAACCGAGTCGCTGCCCACTCAGAAAGAGCCCCTGAAACTTCTTTCACAGGTGGCGAATGGATTCGGCAGCCCAAACAGCCTTTTGTGACTTATAAACAGTAAAGGAAAACTGAGTCGCTGCCCATTCAGAAGTAGCCCTTGTAACACTTTTCACAGGTTTCGAATGGATTCGTCAGCCCCCACAGCCCTGTTGACTCATAAACAGTCAAAGAAAACTGACTCGGTGCCGAGTGAGAAATCACCCCTGAAACTGCTTTCACAGGTGACGAATGGATTTGTCAGCCCACACAACCCCATTTGACTCATAAACAGTCACGAAAAACTGAGTTGTTGCACTCTCAGAAATCGCCCCTGAAACTGCTTTCACAGGTGATGAATGGATTCGTCAGCCCACGCAGCCCCTGTTGACTCATAAACAGTCAAGGAAAACTGATTCCCTGCACATTCAGATATAGCCCCTGAAACTGCTTTCATAGGTGGCGAATGGATTCGTCATCCCAAACAGCCCCTGGTGACTCATAAACAGTCAAGGAAAACTGAGTCGCTGCCCACTCAGAAGTTGCCCTCAAAACTCTTTTCACATGTGACGAATGGATTCGTCAGCCCCCACAACCCTGTTGACTCATAAACAGTCAAAGATAACTGACTCGTTGCCGAGTCAAAAATGGCCCCCGAAACTCCTTTCACATAAGACGAATGAATTCGTTAGCCCACACAGCCCCTTTTGACTCATAAGGAGTCACGAAAAACTGAGTCGCTGCACTCTTAGAAATCGCCCCTGAAACTGCTTTCACAGGTGATGAATGCATTCGTCAGCCCCCACACCCCTGTTGACTCATAAACAGTCAACGAAAACTGACTCTTTGCGGAGTAAAAAATGGGCCCCGAAACTCCTTTCACAGGTGACAAATGGATTCGACAGCCCAAACAGCCCCTGGTGACTCATAAACAGTCAAGGAAAACTGAGTCGCTGCCCCCTCAGAGGTTGCCCTCGAAACTCTTTTCACATGTGACAAATGGATTCGTTAGCCCCCACAGCCCTGTTGACTCAAAAAGAGTCAAAGATAACTAACTCGTTGCCGAGTCAAAAATGGCCCCCGAATTCCTTTCACAGGTGTCGAATGAATTCGTCAGCCCACACAGCCCCTTTTAACTCATAAGGAGTCACGAAAACTGAGTCGCTGGCCTCTTAAAAATTGCACCTGAAACTCCTTTCACAGGTGACGAATGGATTTATGAGTCCCCACCGCCCCTGTTAACTCATAAACAGTGAAAGTAAACTGACTCGGTGCCTAGTCAAAAGTAGCCCCCGAAGCTCCTCTCACAGATGACGAATGGATTTGTCAGCCCACACAGCCCCTTTTGACTCATACACTGTCAAGGAAAACTGAGTCGCGCCCACTCAGAAGTTGCCCTCGAAACTCTTTTCACATGTGACGAATGTATACGCCAGCCCCCATAGCCCTTGTTGACTCATAAACAGTCAAAGAAAACTGACTCTTTGCCGAGTCAAAAATGGCCCCCGAAACTCCTTTCACAGGTGACGAATGGATTCTTCAGCCCACACAGCCCCTTTTGATTCATATGGAGTCACGAAAAACTGAGTCGCTGTCCTCTTAGAAATCGCACCTGAAACTGCTTTCACAGGTGACGAATAGATTCGTCAGCTCACACAGCCCCTGTTGACTAATAAACAATCAAGGAAAACCGAGTCGCTGCCCACTCAGAAAGAGCCCCTGAAACTTCTTTCACAGGTGGCGAATGGATTCGGCAGCCCAAACAGCCCTTTGTGACTCATAAACAGTCAAGGAAAACTGACTCGCTGCCGAGTCAAAAATGGCCCCCGAAACTGCTTTCACAGTTGACGAATGCATTCGTCAGCCTACACAGCACATTTTGACTCATAAACACTCAAGGAAAACTGAGTCGCTGCCCGCTGCAAAGAAGCCCTCTAAACTCTTTTCACATGTGATGAATGGATTCGTCATCCCCCACAGCCCCTGTTGACTCATAAACGATCAAAGAAAACTGACTCGCTACATATTCAGATAGAGCCCCCGAAACTGCTTTCACAAGCGGCGAATGGATTCGGCAGTCCAAACAGCCCCTGGTGACACCTTAACAGTCTAGGAAAACTGAGTCGCTGCCCACTCAGAAGTAACCCTCAAAACGCTTTTCACATGTGACGAACGGATTCGTCAGCCCCCACAACCCCTGTTGACTCATAAATAGTCAAGGAAAACTGACTCGCTGCCGAGTCAAAAATGGCCCCCGAAACTGCTTTCACAGTTGACGAATGCATTCGTCAGCCCACACAGCACCTTTTGACTTATAAACACTCAAGGAAAACTGAATCGCTGCCCGCTGCAAAGAAGCCCTCTAAACTCTTTTCACATGTGATGAATGGATTCGTCAGCCCCCACAGCCCCTGTTGACTCATAAACGATCAAAGAAAACTGACTCGCTGCATATTCAGATAGAGCCCCCGAAACTGCTTTCACAGGTGGCGAATGGATTGGGCAGCCCAAACAGCCCCTGGTGACTCATAAACAGTCAAGGAAAACTGACTCCCTGCCCATTCAGATATAGCCCCCGAAACTGCTTTCACAGGTGGCGAATGGATTCGTCATCCCAAACAGCCCCTGGAGACTCATAAATAGTCTACGAAAACTGAGTCGCTGCCCACTCAGAAGTAGCCCTCGAAACTATTTTCACATGTGACAAATGGATTCGTCAGCCCCTACAGCCTTGGTGACTCATAAACAGTCAAGGAAAACTAAGTCGCTGCCCTCACAGAAACGACCCCTGAAACTGTTTTCACAGATGACGAATGCATTCGTCAGCCCACACAACCCCTTTTGACTCATAAAGAGTCAAGGAAAACTTAGTCACTGCCCACTCCGAAGAAGCCCTTGAAACACTTTTCACAGGTGAAGAATGGATTCGTCAGCCCATACAGCCCCTGTTGACTCATAAACCCCGAAACTCCTTTCACAGGTGATGAATGATTCGTCTGCCCATACAGCCCCTTTTGACTCATACACAATCATGAAAATTGAGTTGTCGCCCTCACAGAATGGGCCCCTGAAACTGCTTTCACAGGTGATGAATGGATTCATCAGCCCACACAGCCCCTGTTGACTCATAAACAGTCAAGGAAAACTGACTCGCTGCCCATTCAGATATAGCCGCAGAAACTGCTTTCACAGGTGGCGAATGGATTCGGCAGCCCAAACAGCCCCTGGTGACTCATAAACAGTCTAGGAAAACTGAGTCGCTGCCCACTCAGAAGTAACCCTCAAAACTCTTTTCACATGTGACGAATGGATTCGTCAGCCCTCACAGTCCCTGTTGACTCATAAACATTCAAAGAAAACTGACTCGGTACCCAGTCAAAAATGGCCCCCGAAACTCCTTGCACAGGTGACGAATGGATTCGTTAGCCCACACAGCCCCTGTTGACTCATAAACAGCCAAGGAAAACTGACTCGCTGCCCATTCAGATATAGCCACCAAAACTGCTTTCACAGGCGGTGAATGGATTCGGCAGCCCAAACAGCCCCTGGTGACACCTAAACATTCTAGGAAAACTGAGTCGCTGCCCACTCAGAAGTAACCCTCGAAACTTTTTTCACATGTGACGAATGGATTCGTCAGCCCCCACAGCCCCTGTTAACTCGTAAACATTCAAAGAAAACTGACTCGTTGCCCATTCAGATATAGCCCCCGAAACTACTTTCACAGGTGGCGAATGGATTCGTCATCCCAAACAGCCCCTGGTGACTCATAAACAGTCAAGGAAAAATCAGTCGCAGCCCACTCACAAGTAGCCCTCGAAACTATTTTCACATGTGATGAATGGATTCATCAGCCCTCACAGCCTCTGTTGACTCATAAATAGTCAAAGAAAACTAACTCGCTGCCGAGTCAAAAATCGCCCCTGAAACTCCTTTCACAAGTGATGAATGGATTCGTCAGCCCCCACAGCCCCTGTTGACTCATAAACATTCAAAGAAAACTGACTCGGTGCCCAGTCAAAAATGGCCCCCGAAACTCCTTGCACAGGTGACGAATGGATTCGTCTGCCCAGATAGCTCCTTTTGACTCATAAACAGTCACCAAAAACTGAGTCGGTGCCCTCACAGAAACGGCCCCTGAAACTGTTTTCACAGGTGATGAATGGATTCGTCAGCCCACACAGCCCCTTTTGAATTATAAACAGTCAGGGAAAACTGAGCCGCTGCCCACTTCGAAGAACCCCTCGAAACTCTTTTCACAGGTGACAAATGGATTCGTCAGCCCACACATCCCCTGTTGACTTATAAACACTCAAAGAAAACTGACTAGGTGCCCAGTTAAAAATAGCCCCCGAAACTCCTTGCACAGGTGCCGAATGGATTCGTCTGCCCAGACAGCCCCTTTTGACTCAAACAGTCACCAAAAACTAAGTTGGTGCCCTCACAGAAACGGCCCCTGAAACTGTTTTCACAGGTGATGAATGGATTCGTCAGACCACACAGCCCCTGTTGACTCATAAACAGTCTAGGAAAACTGAGTCACTGCCCACTCAGAAGTAACCCTCAAAACTCTTTTCACATGTGACGAATGCATTCGTCAGCCCCCACAGCCCCTGTTGACTCATAAACATTCAAAGAAAACTGACTCCGTGCCCAGTCAAAAATGGCCCCCGAAACTCCTTGCACAGGTGACGAATGGATTCGTTAGCCCATACAGCCCCTGTTGACTCATAAACAATCAAGGAAAACTGACTCGCTGCCAATTCAGATTAGCCGCCCAAACTGCTTTCACAGGCGGTGAATGGATTCGGTAGCCCAAACAGCCCTGGTGACCCCTAAACAGTCTAGGAAAACTGAGTCGCTGCCCACTCAGAAGTAACCCTCGAAACTCTTTTCACATGTGATGAATGGATTCGTCAGCCCCCACAGCCCCTGTTGACTCATAAACAGTCAAGGAAAACTGACTCGCTGCCCATTCAGATATAGCCCCCGAAACTGCTTTCACAGGTGGTGAATGGATTCGGCAGCCCAAATAGCCTTGGCGACTCATAAACAGTCTAGGAAAACTGAGTCGTTGCCCACTCAGAAGCAGCCCTCGAAACTCTTTTCACATGTGACGAATGGATTCGTCAGCCCCCACAGCCCGTGTTGACTTATAAACAGTCACGAAAAACTTAGTCGGTGCCCTCACAGAAACGGCCCCTGAAACTGTTTTCATAGGTGACGAATGCATTCGTCAGCCCACACACCCCTTTTGACTCATAAACAGTCAAGGAAAACTGAGTCGCTGCCCACTCCGAAGAAGCCCTCGAAACTCTTTTCACAGGTGACGAATGGATTCGTCTGACCACACAGCCCTTTTTGACTCATAAACAGTCAAGGAAAACTGACTCGCTGCCCATTCAGATATGGCCCCCGAAACTGCTTTCACAGGTGGCGAATGGATTCGGCACCCAAACAGCCCTTGGTGACTCATAAACAGTCTAGGAAAACTGAGTCGCTGCCCACTCAGAGGTAACCCTCGAAACTCTTTTCACATTTGACGAATGGATTTGTTAGCCCCCACAGCCCCTGTTGACTCATAAACAGTCAAGGAAAACAGACTCGCTGCCCATTCAGATATAGCACCCGAAACTGCTTTCACAGGTGGTGAATGGAATCGGCAGCCCAAACAGCCCTGGTGACTCATAAACAGTCTAGGAAAACTGCGTCCCTGCCCACTCAGAAGCAACCCTCGAAACTCTTTTCACATGTGACGAATGGATTCGTCAGCCCCGACAGCCCCTATTGACTCATAAACAGTCACGAAAAACTGAATCGGTGCCCAGTCAAAAAGGGCCCCCGAAACTCCTTGTACATGTGACGAATGCATTCGTCAGCCCACACAGCCGCTGTTGACTCATAAACAGTCAAGGAAAACTGACTCGCTGCCCTTTCAGATATAGCCCCCGAAACTGCTTTCACAGGTGGCGAATGGATTCGGCACCCAAACAGCCCCTGGTGACTCATAAACAGTCTAGGAAAACTGAGTCGCTGCCTACACAGGAGTAACCCTCGAAACTCTTTTCACATGTGACGAATATATTCGTTAGCCCCCACAGCCCCTGTTGACTCATAAACAGTCAAGGAAAACAGACTCGCTGCCCATACAGATATAGCCCCCGAAACTGCTTTCACAGGTGGCGAATGGATTCGGCAGCCCAAACAGCCCTGGCGACTCATAAACAGTCTAGGAAAACTGCGTCGCTACCCACTCAGAAGCAGCCCTCCAAACTCTTTTCACATGTGACGAATGGAGTCGTCAGCCCCCACATCCCCTGTTGACTCATAAACAGTCACGAAAAACTAAGTCGGTGCCCTCACGGAAAGGCCCCTGAAACTGTTTTCATAGGTGATGAATGGATTCGTCAGACCACATAGCCCCTGTTGACTCGTAAACAGTCAAGGAAAACTGACTCGCTGCCCATTCAGATATAGCCGCCGAAACTGCTTTCACAGGCGGCGAATGGATTCGGTAGCCCAAACAGCCCTTGGTGACACCTAAACAGTCTAGGAAAACTGAGTCACTGCCCACTCAGAAGCAGCCCTCGAAACTCTTTTCACATGTGACGAATGGAGTCGTCAGCCCCCACATCCCCTGTTAACTCATAAACAGTCACGAAAAACAGAGTCGGTGCCCTCACAGAAACGACCCCTGAAACTGTTTTCACAGGTGACGAATGCATTCGTCAGCCCACACAGCCCCTTTTGACTCATAAACAGTCAAGGAAAACTTAGTCCCTGCCCACTCCGAAGAAGCCCTCGAAACTATTTTCACAGGTGACAAATGGATTCGTCTACCCACACAACCCTTTTTGACTCATAAACAGTCAAGGAAAACTGACTCGTTGCCCAGTTAAAAATGGACCCCAAAACTCCTTGCACAAGTGACGAATGGATTCGTCAACCCACACAGCCCCTGTTGACTCATAAATAGTCAAGGAAAACTGACTCGCTGCCCATTCAGATATAGCCCCCGAAACTGCTTTCACAGGTGGCGAATGGATTCGGCAACCCAAACAGCCCTGGTGACTCATAAACAGTCTAGGAAAACTGAGTCGCTACCCACTCAGAAGCAGCCCTCAAAACTCTTTTCACATATGACGAATGGATTCGTCAGCCCCTACAGCCCTTGTTGACTCATAAACAGTCACGAAAAACTAAGTCGGTGCCCTCACGGAAAGGCCCCTGAAAACTGTTTTCATAGGTGATGAATGGATTCTTCAGACCACACAGCCCCTGTTGACTCATAAACAGTCAAGGAAAACTGACTCGCTGCCCATTCAGATATAGCCGCCGAAACTGCTTTCACAAGTGGCGAATGGATTCGGCAGCCCAAACAGCCCCTGGTGACTCATAAACAGTCTAGGAAAACTGAGTCGCTGCCCACTCAGAAGTAACCCTCAAAACTCTTTCCACATGTGACGAATGGATTCGTCAGCCCCCACAGCCCCTATTGACTCATAAACAATCAAAGAAAACTGACTCGGTGCCCAGTAAAAAATGGCCCCCCAAACTCCTTGCACAGGTGACGAATGGATTCGTCAGCCCACACAGCCCCTGTTGACTCATAAACAGTAAAGGAAAACTGACTCGCTGCCCAATCTGATATAGCCCCGAAACTGCTTTCACAGGTGGCGAATGGATTCGGCACCCAAACAGCCCCTGGTGACACCTAAACAGTCTAGGAAAACTGAGTCGCCGCCCACTCAGAAGTAACCCTCAAAACTCTTTTCACATGTGACGAATGGATTCGTCATCCCCCACAGCCCCTGTTGACTCATAAACAGTCAAGGAAAACTGACTCGCTGCCCATTCAGATATAGCCCCCGAAACTGCTTTCACAGCTGGCGAATGCATTCGGCAGCCCAAACAACCCCTGGTGACACCTAAACAGTCTAGGAAAACTGAGTCGCTGCCCACTCAAAAGTAGCCCTCCAAACTCTTTTCACATGTGACGAATGGATTCGTCAGCCCCCACAGCCCCTGTTGACTCAAACAGTCAAGGAAAACTGACTCGCTGCCCATACAGATATAGCCCTTGAAACTGCTTTCACAGGTGCCCAATGGATTCGCCAGCCCAAACAGCCCTGGTGACTCATAAACAGTCTAGGAAAACTGAGTCGCTGCCCACTCAAAAGCAGCCCTCGAAACTCTTTTCACATATGATCAATGGATTCATCAGCCCCCACAGCCCCTGTTGACCCATAAACAGCCATGAAAAACTGAGTCGGTGCCCTCACAGAAACGGCCCCTGAAACTGTTTTCACAGGTGACGAATGCATTCGTCTGCCCACACGGCCCCTTTTGACTCATAAACAGTCAAGGAAAACTAAGTCGGTGCCCACTCCGAAGAAGCCCTCGAAACTCTTTTCACAGGTGACGAATGGATTCGTCTGCCCACACAGCCCTTTTTGACTCATAAACAGTAAAGGAAAACTAACTCGCTGCCCATTCAGATATAGCCCCCGAAACTCCTTTCAGAGGTGGCGAATAGATTCGTCAACCCCGACAGCCCCTATTGACTCATAAACAGTCACGAAAAACTGAATCGGTGCCCAGTCAAAAAGGGCCCCCGAAACTCCTTGTGCATGTGACGAATGCATTCGTCAGCCCACACAGCCCCTGTTGACTCATAAACAGTCAAGGAAAACTGACTCGCTGCCCTTTCAGATATAGCCCCCGAAACTGCTTTCACAGGTGGCGAATGGATTCGGCACCCAAACAGCCCCTGGTGACTCATAAACAGTCTAGGAAAACTGAGTCGCTGCCTACACAGGAGTAACCCTCGAAACTCTTTTCACATGTGACGAATATATTCGTCAGCCCCCACAGCCCCTGTTGACTCGTAAACATTCAAGGAAAACAGACTCGCTGCCCATTCAGATATAGCCCCCGAAACTGCTTTCACAGGTGGCGAATGGATTCGGCAGCCCAAACAGCCTGGCGACTCATAAACAGTCTAGGAGAACTGCGTCGCTGCCCACTCAGAAGCAGCCCTCCAAACTCTTTTCACATGTGAAGAATGGAGTCGTCAGCCCCCACATCCCCTGTTGACTCATAAACAGTCACGAAAAACAGAGTCGGTGCCCTCACAGAAACGACCCCTGAAACTGTTTTCACAGGTGACGAATGCCTTCGTCAGCCCACACAGCCCCTTTTGACTCATAAACAGTCAAGGAAAACTTAGTCCCTGCCCACTCCGAAGAAGCCCTCGAAACTCTTTTCACAGGTGACGAATGGAATCGTCTGCCCACACAGCCCTTTTTGACTCATAAACAGTCAAGGAAAACTGACTCGGTGCCCAGTTAAAAATGGACCCCAAAACTCCTTGCACAGGTGACGAATGGATTCGTCAACCCACACAGCCCTTGTTGACTCATAAATAGTCAAGGAAAACTGACTCGCTGCCCATTCAGATATAGCCCCCGAAACTGCTTTCACAGGTGGCGAATGGATTCGGCAGCCCAAACAGCCCTGGTGACTCATAAACAGTCTAGGAAAACTGAGTCGCTACCCACTCAGAAGCAACCCTCAAAACTCTTTTCACATGTGACGAATGGATTCGTCAGCCCCTACAGCCCTTGTTGACTCATAAACAGTCACGAAAAACTAAGTCAGTGCCCTCACGGAAAGGCCCCTGAAACTGTTTTCATAGGTGATGAATGGATTCGTCAGACCACACAGCCCCTGTTGACTCATAAACAGTCAAGGAAAACTGACTCGCTGCCCATTTAGATATAGCCGCCGAAACTGCTTTCACAAGCGGCGAATGGATTCGGCAGCACAAACAGCCCCTGGTGACTCATAAACAGTCTAGGAAAACTGAGTCGCTGCCCACTCAGAAGTAATCCTCAAAACTCTTTCCACATGTGACGAATGGATTCGTCAGCCCCCACAGCCCCTATTGACTCATAAACAATCAAAGAAAACTGACTCGGTGCCCAGTAAAAAATGGCCCCCCAAACTCCTTGCATAGGTGACGAATGGATTCGTCAGCCCAAATAGCCCCTATTGCCTCATAAACAGTCAAGGAAAACTAACTCGCTGCCCATTCAGATATAGCCGCCGTAACTGCTTTCACAGGCGGCGAATGGATTCGGCAGCCCAAACAGCCCCTGGTGACACCTAAACAGTCTAGGAAAACTGAGTAGCTGCCCACTCAGAAGCAGCCCTCGAAACTCTTTTCACATGTGACGACTGGATTCCTCAGCCCCAACAGCCCCTGTTGACTCATAAACAATCAAAGAAAACAGACTCGGTGCCCAGTCAAAAATGGCCCCCAAAACTCCTTGCACAGGTGACGAATGGATTCGCAACCCACACAGCCCCTGTTGACTCATAAACAGTTAAGAAAAACTGACTCGCTGCCCATTCAGATATAGCCGCCAAAACTGCTTTCACAGGTGGCGAATGGATTCGGCAGCCAAAACAGCCCTGGTGACTCATAAACAGTCTAGGAAAACTGAGTCGCTGCCCACTCAGAAGTAACCCTCAAAACTCTTTTCACATGTGACGAATGGATTCGTCATCCCCCACAGCCCCTGTTGACTCATAAACAGTCTAGGAAAATTGAGTCGCTGCCCACTCAGAAGCAGCCCTCGAAACTCTTTTCACATGTGACGAATGGATTCGTCAGCCCCCACAGCCCCTGTTGACTCATAAACAGTCACGACAAACAGAGTCGGTGCCCTCACAAAAAGGCCCCTGAAACTGTTTTCAGAGGTGATGAATGGATTCGTCAGACCACACAGCCCCTGTTGACTCATAAACAGTCAAGGAAAACTGACTCGCTGCCCATTCAGATATAGCCGTTGAAACTGTTTTCACAGGCGGCGAATGAATTCGGCAGCCCAAACAACCCCTGGTGACACCTAAACAGTCTAGGAAAACTGAGTCGCTGCCCACTCAAAAGCAGCCCTCGAAACTCTTTTCACATATGATCAATGGATTCATCAGCCCCCACAGCCCCTGTTGACTCATAAACAGCCATGAAAAACTTAGTCGGTGCCCTCACAGAAACGGCCCCTGAAACTGTTTTCACAGGTGACGAATGCATTCGTCTGCCCACACGGCCCCTTTTGACTCATAAACAGTCAAGGAAAACTAAGTCGCTGCCCACTCCGAAGAAGCCCTCGAAACTCTTTTCACAGGTGACGAATGGATTCGTCTGCCCACACAGCCCTTTTTGACTCATAAACAGTAAAGGAAAACTAACTCGCTGCCCATTCAGATATAGCCCCCGAAACTCCTTTCAGAGGTGGCGAATAGATTCGTCAACCCCGACAGCCCCTATTGACTCATAAACAGTCACGAAAAACTGAATCGGTGCCCAGTCAAAAAGGGCCCCCGAAACTCCTTGTGCATGTGACGAATGCATTCGTCAGCCCACACAGCCCCTGTTGACTCATAAACAGTCAAGGAAAACTGACTCGCTGCCCTTTCAGATATAGCCCCCGAAACTGCTTTCACAGGTGGCGAATGGATTCGGCACCCAAACAGCCCCTGGTGACTCATAAACAGTCTAGGAAAACTGAGTCGCTGCCTACACAGGAGTAACCCTCGAAACTCTTTTCACATGTGACGAATGGATTCGTCAGCCCCTACAGCCCGTGTTGACTCATAAACAGTCACGAAAAACTAAGTCGGTGCCCTCACAGAAAGGCCCCTGAAACTGTTTTCATATGTGATGAATAGATTCGTCAGAGCACACAGCCCCTGTTGACTCATAAACAGTCAAGGAAAACTGACTCGCTGCCCTTTCAGATATAGCCCCCGAAACTGCTTTCACAGGTGGCGAATGGATTCGGCAC
>Ga0325414_1005321_pt1 | contig 13586 bp, 5 predicted proteins | sample PopdelMetagenome_8_FD_206183 | JGI IMG/M metagenome (GOLD analysis project Ga0325414, IMG submission 206183) | Populus deltoides microbial communities from Bellville, Georgia, United States - Leaf-PdKOR-R3 | ecosystem: Host-associated > Plants > Phyllosphere > Phylloplane/Leaf | place: USA...
AAAAAAAAAAACAAAACTATTTTCATTTTCTGTCATTATTTTTTATAATGAAAATTTAAAATACATGTTCATTTATCAAAAATAAAAATATTTTTTTATAAAAAATCAAGATTACAACTATTTTTTATAGAAAAATAAAAAGCATTATTCATAATATTCATCTTAATATTATAAATTCATGATAATCTAATTATAAGACATTAATTAAGAATTATCATGAAAAAATCATATTTATAATAAAAATTAAATTTATGACACTAATTAAATACAAAAATAGTAATTTTAATATTTTAAATTGTTAGAAAAAAATATATTGTTCATATCTTTTTTTTCATATAAAAAACAATGAAATACTTGTAAAACATTTATGAATAACCTCTAAAATGTGTTTTTAAACTGATTATAAAATTGATAAAAAGACGGGTTGTTAAGAAACAAAGTAATATTCTGATTTTCTGAAAAACTGAAATAAGAAAAGGAAATTGAAACTTCATTTTCAAATGTAATATTCTGATTTACACCGAGTTTGGAAAATATCTTTTAGAGGTTATTCACAGTTTTTCTTTACAAGTATTTTTGTTTTTTTCAAATGAAAAAATATATATATAAACAATAATTTTTTTCTCTTATATACAAAATTTTTTTGGAAATGCAAAAATTAAAATTATTTTTTACACCATGGACATCCACCCAGCTATACTATGAATTGAAACAGTATAGCCCTGTAGGCCCATGCGTGCATGACTTTTTTGTCATGGCCCAATTTCCCTGACAAACCCAAGCCCGCACACCCAGGTTTTTTTGTAATATTTGGTTTGTTGTATCTACTACAACTGTATATTTTTATTATTTTACAGTTATATAAAAAAACTATTTCAACAAGTTTAGCCCGCACAAGCAATGTATTATTCCTGTATTTTTTAACTGAATCCGTGTTAATATTATCATAAACAATTTTTATATTAAAGCTTGATTTTGTGATTATGATAAGCTGTTATTTAAAAAACAAATATTCTAGTAAAAAAAATATAAAAGAAAAAAGGAAGTACATTAATAAAATAAATGGATTTTGAATTGAGAGATACTTTCTTGATTCTTATAATTTTTTTTTATGTTTATCCATTCTTTATAGATAAAGAACATCACTTATTTTTTTTTTGTATATAATTCTTTATTTATTTTATTAAATACAGATTGATTTTTTACTTTATCATTTTTTTTAAATATTATAACACATGCTAGTAACACAAACACATGCACATATTTTATTGCACTAAAAAATAGATATAAATCACAACAGAATGCAGCTGGCTAGTTTTATCTATTCATGGAAAGGATAGGACAAGGTTGCTGGTTGGAGTCCGTTGCATAAGGAGAAAGATTAGGTAGCTCATCAACAAGAATAGTTGAATACTTTCTCCTTTCTCTTTATTTTTTTTTAAATTTTATTATTTAAAATTAAGTTTGTTGGATATTAATTTTTATAATTTAATTTAGTTTATTTTTTATAAGTTTATTTAAGTCTTACAATTCAATTCACAAGACTCATGGTTTTTTTTTTATATATATATATATATATATATATATATATATATATATATATATATATATTCGATTTTTTTCAATTTCATTATTTGCTATTTGGGTTAATTGATAATTAAATTTCATTATTTATTTTGATTTGTTTTCTATGAGGTTATTATAATATAATGATTTAAGTCAAGTTTAACGAGTTAAACTAGGTTGACTCAGTTTTTTTTAATTGATTTTTTTTTCAATTCTATCTTTCAATGTTAGATTGATTGAGAATTGAGTTTCACAATTTATTTTAATTTGCTTTTTATTGAGTTATGTTGATCTCATGATTTATGTTTGATATGTTAACTCGAGTTGACTCTGTTTTTTAATTTATTTATTTTAATTTTATTTCTTTATATTATGTTGTTGAGATTCAAAAACCACTTCACTAAGTGGATTATATCAATTTAGGGTCATCAATTTGCTTTTCTCAAGTCTAACTGAAAAGAAGGGAAGAATTTTCCATGAATTAACCGAAACTTGATTTTGCTTGCTTCACCCACAAAAGCAACAATTTATTTTCAGAGTGCAAGCACTATTTGTCTAATAGATATGCTGTCCACGCTCCGTTTTGAGTATAAATTCAAGGTGTTTAATAGTGTTGTTGCGATATGATTCTTACAAAACAAAAATCATAATATGACACAATTAATTTAGTTAAACCTAATTTGACTATATGTTTAGGATGTTGTTTTAATTTTATTTTATTAAACTCTAAGATAACAGTTAACTTAACAAACCTACCAGATAAATAATGAATAATTAATGGACTCGATTAAGTTTAAATTATATTATAAAGGGTTGTACACAGTATTTTTATATATATATATATATATATATATATATCATCAAAGGTAGTAAAATATCCAAGTGATTCTCCCTAATTTTTTCTTCTTACATCACAACCACCAGGCATTGGTGCATGTGATCATTAACAATTAGGTGAACCACCTCTTGAACACCATCCTTTTTCGGCTCAACCTCCAGCCAACTATCCTCTCCTTTCCTCTTCATATATATATATATATAACACCACTGATATTCTCAGTCATTAAAAACTCTAAAACACAACCAATTAATTCTTGATAAAATGGCAAGCATGATTAGGTCAAAAGAAGATGAACGTGCAGGGGCAGAAATCGTGTATGGTCCTGAAGAGTGCCATCGCCACTCCATAGAGCTTCTTGAAGAGCTGGGATTCCCTAAAGGTGTCCTCCCTCTAAAAGATCTTGAAGAGTGTGGAAGGGTTAAGGAAACTGGGTTTGTGTGGATGAAACAAAAGGCCCCCTGTGAACATTTCTTCGTTGGATCCAATTCTAAGGTAAGCTATGCCACAGAGGTGACTGGTTATGTAGAGAAGTTCAAGATGAAGAAAATGACTGGAATTAAGAGCAAGCAGATGTTTTTATGGGTGCCAATATCTGAAATGAGCATCGGAGATCCTTCAAGCAAGAAAATTCTCTTCAAGACTCCTATGGGAATTGGCAAGTCCTTCCCTTTCTCTGCTTTCATGACTGATGAGGAGAAGCAGGAAAAGCTGGAGGAAGTCCATGGATGAAATCAAGTCCATATATCAACTCTTTTTATTGCTGTAGTTCTTGTTACGTTCATCAATAAACTCACTGTTGTTCATGTTTCCGTGAATTTTTCTCATGTCGTTAATTTTATCTGAGGTGTGAAAGAATTATATTATGTGATGTCTATTATTCTGTAGTTAACCTCATCATCCTTTCGTATATTTTGCTATGGTTATGGTTTTAGTTATATATAGCCACGACTATAACCGAAATAAAAAACAATAATTATAATCATTAATTTATTAACGGCTATAGATTTTGAATAATTATAACTTTAATAATCGATTCTCCATTAAGCTAATCATTTACTCCATCTATTTTATTTATTTTTTAAATCTAAATTAATAAATAAATTTTACAAATTCAGATAATTACATTTTAACAATAATGTATATAATACAAAATATAATAATAACAGCCACGAACCTTAACATTAACAACAACAATAAAAACATTACAAACCATGCAAGATATTAATTTATTCATAAAAATTATTGATAGAAACTAAACATTGTGGGAAAAACAGTTTAGCTGAAATTACTGTTCATCCTAGAGTTAAATTATTGACCTACTCTGCACATGTGCTTGACCACCGGTAAAATAACGACATGATGCTTTCAATTTCATCTTAGAAGGCTACATTTAATTGCCAAGAGGCGTCACGTGCATTTCTCAAAGAGAATGGACGCCTTCCATTTATTGGCGAAGGTGTATAACACACATCAATAATTTTTTTCTAATAATATTTATATTTATTATAAAAAAACTAAATTTTTTGTCATTTAAATTGATAATAACTAAAAATCCATGATAAAAATATAAAAAAACTCTTAGATATTATTATTATTATTATTATTATTTTGCTTTTAAGGATAATATTATAGTCATTTTATTTTGCAATCAAAGTGTTAAAAGACCGAAAAATTCTTAAACCTCAATTTTATTTTTATTTTTGCTTTTACGAGTATTTAGTCATTTAACTATGTATCTAGAATGTAAAAGAGAGATATGTTTCCGATCAATATGATAATGAGAAACGGATTCTATGAGAAAAACTATTTTATCCCTAATAACTAGTTAAATAATTATGTTTAAGAATGACAAAATAATAATTTCATTGTTATAATAAATAGTAACATGTGTCTTCATAGACAGGAAAATATGGATCCCTTTTAGTTTATATATATATATATATATATATATATATATATAAATAAAAGTTTTGACATTTTATATATAATGATCCTTTTTAAATAAATAAAAAACTACATTTTAGTCCACAAATTTAAATTCCTGCATGCATTTTTTCAACGTGTGTTAATGATTTTGGCATTTTTTCAATATATTCATAAATATATTTTTTCTTAAAATAAAATATGAGACAGTAACACATGAGAAACAAATCCATTCGCTATCCGACCCAACAACTAAATGTTATAAAAACTTACGCCTTGAAATTATATTGATCTTGGATTCTATCCAATAATATACCGCCACTTCAACTTTAACAGCCCATTATCAACAGTTTAACGCTCAAGCACCTCACAAAGTACAATTATGGAACTTAATTTTATGCAAGTCAGCCAGGCATTGACAAAGGAAATTACAAGTTCAAACAATTTACTTGCAGCAATTTAATAATAACCATGCCTGACCATCACACTCCTCACTCTTCCTTCAAAATAATTAGAGGCGCATGTGACCTCTTTCTCTCAGCCTTCACTTCTTTACACCGTCCTTACACTCTTTACCCTTTTATTGCCCATAACCGTCACGTTGAAACCATTTTCGTTTCATTGCTTCATTCACCCCTGATGCCAGGCTTAAACATGAGTGCCTCCTTACTAGCTAATAAAGATGACAATGTTGTCGCTCTTGACTGGGTCTCCGGCGACCACCAAAGTGCTATGGGCCTCTGGGCCTTCTGAATGGGTTAGCCTCTAGGCCTTTCGAATGGGTTATTGGGTTATAATATGTAAAGCATTATGTTGGCTTAATCTATTTATTTATGTTAGAATTTGTCTTCGTTAATATGTCAGCGTCTGTTGAGATAAATATTAACAACAATCGGTTGTTCAACGCCGCTCTTTGAAACTTTCAGCCAAATTTTTTATCCTCTACTTGCAATCTCAAGCACCTGAAGCAGTTGGGGACTGGACTTTCCGTCATTTTTATTCACTATTATTGTTCTGATAGAATTTTAATTCCCATGATACATGGAAGATTTTTCAGAGAATATACATTTGCAAGCATTGAATCGTGTTCCTTCTTTAATACTTGTATTTCAAGAAGTTGAAGAATTGTGTTCAGATTTGGCTCAGCTTTAGATGTACTTGTCATTAATTTGCAGGCTGCCAAAGATCTAATTGCTCCAGCCCGGGGAATTCCACGTGAAGATATCAAGGTATGCAGGACTCTCTCCACAGAAGTCATAAACTGCTCTTATCCCCATATCTTGTATCCTTGTCTTTCTGGGTAGATATTTGTCCCATTTTTTACTTCTGAATGCTCTGGTTCTGCTACTTGATACTCTTAGCTTCGTCAAGAGTCACACATTAGCGGGCTATAAGGAATTTATCAGTTCTGCTCGTGTTCTTTACCTGATTCAGTAATTCTCAAAGGTCATCTCTTGCCTACATCCACCATTGTTCGTCTTTGTAGGGACAGCCCTGGCTGTTCTGTATGCAGAGTGTTTGTTATTTTATCTGCCATTTAAATTAGAAGTCATGATGCCTAAAATAAATTGTAGTAGTATTTTCAAGCAAGTTATCGAATATCTTGCTCTAATTGTCTGACCTTGAAATGCTTTAGGAACTCTCTCGCTGGTCCTCGAATTTCTAAGTTAACTAAAATTCCTAAGAGATGCAGAGTTAGGTGAATATTTTCTATCATATTTGGCATTCACTTTCAACTACAAAGTCCTTGACCACTGAACCGCCTAACTAAGCCTTAAATCTAGAATTTACTAGAGATCGTGTTGCCCCCCTCCCTCAAAGACTACCTTGCTATCGCTGTGTGCTTGCCATTTTTCTTTTATGCAATGTTTTTATCGATTAGTTTTTCAAGAAAGTTGCTTTTATGTTTCATCACGCATCACCAGTGCAAACTTAAAACTCCTTCGATTTGTTGCGCTAGAAATTTGTTCTCTCTCGTCTCCTTTTAATCAACTATATGGCTTGCTGTCTCAGGAAAATCCAAATTGTTTGCTCATCGTGACACCCAAATGTGGCCGTCTAGGGTGGGTTGCTGGTGCTGAAGCGCCAGTTGGCCCTACTTGGACTGATACCGTAGTGATGGATTTCCTAGAGAATCTGCCTAGTCAGTGATAATAATGGGTCTGTGATGCGCTGCCGGACCGATAATTCTTTTTAATATAAAAAAATATTCAAAAATATTATTAACTGTTTATATATATATATATATATATTAGATGATTTTAAAAAAAATATTAAGAAGATGATATATTAAATCCATTCAAGTTAACCTGTCAATTCTGTTATTTAGATCATGAAACCGAATTAATTCTATAGAAAACAAATTAAAATAAATTATGAACGGCAACAATAAGCCAAACTAGTAGTTGTGGTGAATCCCTGTAATAAGTAAGTCAATTCCTAAGCAATCTAATATTAAAGATAAAAATTGAAAAAAATATTAAATTAAAAAAATGCCTAAGTTAACTCGAGATTAACTTGTCAAACCTGCAACCTAGGTCATGCGATCGAGATAACCCTATAAAAATCAAATAAAAAAAATCATAAATCTCAGTTTCCAACCAATTTAATGTTGAAAAATAAAATTAAAAAAAATTAATTAAAAAAACAAAAGAACAACCAAAGTCAAATAACTTGTTTAACTCGCAACCTATAAGATCGAGATAAATTTATAAAAAGCAGATAAAAAAATTACAAAACTCTATTTCCAACAGATTCAATGTTGAAAGTTGAAATTAAGAGATAAAAAAATCAAAACCATAAGACAAGGATAGCTCTGCAAAAAAAAATTGAAAGATTTTTTAAGCCTAATGACCAAAAAGCTCAATATTGAAGTATGAAAAAAAAAGATTAAGTTGTTGAACAGTGAAATTAAAGAAAACAAATACTTCATTAAAAAAGGACCCAAAAAAACATATCGAGTCAACCCCCATCTACCTGTCAAACTTGCAACTTGGATCATGAGATTGATATAACCTCATAAAAAGCAAACTGAAAAAAATTATGAAGCCCAATTACAAAAATATTCAATTAAAAAAAGATAAAAAAATGAATAGAGTTAATCTGTCAAACTTATATTCTAGATCATGAGATTAAGATAACCTCATAAAAAGCAAATAAGAAAAGAAAATTGTGAAGCTCAATTTTCAACTTACCTAATATTGAAGGATGAAATCGAGAAAAAAAACAATTAGAAAAAGACGGCCAAAAAATAACTTGAGTCAACCTGGGTTAATTTGTTAAACATACAACCTTGATCATGAGATTGAGATAAATTTATAAAAAAAAAATTATAATTACAAAGTCTCACCTCTAATAAATTTAATGTTGAAGGTTGAACTTGAAAAAAAATAAATCTATGTGACCAATATATGACTCAACATAAAAATAATTGTAAAGTATAATTTTTAAAATAATTTAATATCTAATATTGAAGAGTAAAATTAAAAAATATAAAATAATATTCCAGTTAATAAAAAATTTTATGAGTTTAACTGTTTTGATAATTAATAATAAAGATTCATATTTTTGTTGTCTCTTATAGCTATTAGATGTCCTTTGGAGTCTTAATCATCTGTCACACTCTCAGCTACAAGCCCACAAAATTTGATTTGCATTTTATCCTTTGTATTGAACTAGGTTCTTCTGCTGTTATTATTGCTCATGACTTTTCTTTTGCACTTGTATTGTCTGATATGAACATGGAAAAAGACTACAACATGAAATAAGGCAAGATTCAATAAAATGAGAATTTGCTTCATTTTCAATAGTGTTGTGAATGTTTGAAAGTGTAATAGTGGTTATGGTAATTTAAAGTGTTTTTTTATTTGAAAATATATTAAAATAATATTTTTTTCATTCTTAAAAATTATTTTGATATTAGTAAATTAAAATAATTTGAAAAAATAAAAAAATTACTTTTTTTAAAATATAATTTCAACAACATTCCTAAATACTGTATCTCTCAATGATGAAGACGCGTGCCATGTTTATGTCCATTCTGAATCAATCAATAAAACAGTATTAATCCTTTCTTTTTTTTTGAACCCCTTAATAATTCTCCGCTTTAATAGAATTCAAATTGGCATGATGCTTCTAATTTAGTGTTAATTTACTGTATACATTGTATTTGAAGGTAGACAAAAGTCAGCCTGCGAAGATGAACTCTTTCCATTGCCCGTTTGTCATCCACTAGATTATTAGCTTTGTCAAAGGATGTAATGTTTGGCTTTCTTGGCAGCTCGAGACAAAGGATATGCTTGAGAATAGTCAATGGATTTTGGACAGCTATGCCGATAAGGATCATTTTGGGAATGAATTTGGACTGTTTTTAGGAAATTGGGTAATAGTTGAATCTTAAATAGCGAGGACCAAGGTGGCTGTGATTTCACGGAGTGTTGGAAAAATCAAGTGAGCAACTATCTTAATTATACATTTACTTAATTTTTCCCCAGTTCCTTTACTATTTATATAAGCAGTAAAGCAGTTGGTCTTTTTCTTTTTTCCTTTTCCTTTTTCTTTTTTTGTTTATTTAAATTCCATCTTCTTTTTTTTTCTTTTTTTAATTGATTTTTTTGGCGTTTTCTTTGTATTTTTATCCTTTTTATATTTGGTTGATTTTGAATTAATTTTTATAATTTATTTTAGTTTGTTTTCTTTGAGGTTATTGTAGTTTTAAACAAATATCTTCGTATTTGGTTGGTGCTCAGTTTTACAAGCATTAATTATTTTACATATTATAAAGTAAAAAATAGTTTAAAAAAAATTGTTAAATTTAGTGCTTCGTGATTTAAGTCATGAGCTTTACGGGTTAAATCACGAAAGTTGCTATTATATCAAAGTTTCAATATTTTTTTTAAAAAATATCATCTTAAAATCTTTTTAAATTCAAATAATGTTTTTTACTAGTCATTCAAGTTATTTTTGAACTCATTAAGTCGACTGGATTATGTTAGAAAAACTCCAACGCAGTTTAATTTTAAATTTGAGCTAAACAAAGAGTCAGAAAAAAAATTATTAAACCAAGTTTGATAATAATATTAAATAATTTTTGTTATCTAAACATTCTCTTACATTAAAAAAATTAATCCTATCCATAAGATAGAGAGTCCATAAAATTAGAAAACACGTGGACATGTTTGTATTTTAGTAGGAAAAAATTTATAAAATTTATTTTTTACTTGAAATTTATTTGTTTTAGTTTTTATTTTGTTTTGATGTGTTAATATTAAAAATATATTTTAATAAATAAAAAAATATTATTTTTACATATTTTAAAAAAATATATTTTAAAAAATAATTATTATCAGACATTATATTTCAGAGTTATAAAGATTCTCACATGGTCGTGATCCCCACTTCCTCCTGAGAAAAAAAAAAGGTGGAAGACGAGAAAGTGAAACACATTAACTCTGGGGTCTCATGACTTTCGAAGTTTGGGCCTAGAACCGTACATACAGCGATCATAGGACCATTATGAACGTGGAGTGGGGCCCACCATGTTGGAAGATTTTGATTATCAAATCTGTATATGGGACAGATGAGGTGACGGTGCTCTTCTGTACATTTTCGGACAGGGTGTCCTATGCATGCCGTGCCGTTCGACAGTGGACACATCACTCTTCTAGTTTTGTCCAGACACCTCCCATGGCAGCTGCTGTGTGGATGGATTGGCTTTATCAATCAAATCCTTAAAGGAAAAAGAAAACAGAAGGAAGAAACGTTTTCATGGCCTGGGAGAATAATTCAGCACGCTTTCTTCTTCGGGGTTCTATGCCTTGTAAGTTCTTATCCTCGTTCCCTTTTCTCCATCACCAAACGTTTTGCTGAATTATTGTCTTGGTGTGTGATTCCAAGCTTTGAATAGTATAAGGAATTAATATTCTGGTATTTTATTTATGTGTAATTGGAAGGAAAAAAAAATCTATTGTCAACACTTTCCAATTTCCAATAAAAAAAATAGGCTGACTGGAAACTTGAATCCAATTAATAGGGTTTTGAGTTAATTTTTATATTTGGATTTTTTTTAAGGGTATTGATTTGAATTCTAAATGGAGTTTAATTAATAAAAAAATTATCAAAAATTAATAATTAATATGAGATGTGTTTATTTATAACTTCTTTAAAATCCATATGTTTTATGTTATTCTAAATAAATATATGAGTTCTTGTAACCAAAAAAAAATTACATAGCAAAAAGTATTTTTAAATTAAGGATAAAATAGTCAAGATTGTTAACTCAATTCATTTTCATAAATACTTCAAATAGTATAATTGAATTTAATTATATGATTTAATATTTTATTTTAAATATAAAAATTATAATAAATTATCAAGTAAATTTAAATCTTTTTATGAATTGACTTTACCTTCCATTTTAGTTCCAAACAGCTCTAAAAATTGACAGGTGGATGGATGAGTGTGGAGTCTTATCCACATCTTTGTGTTTTCTTTTTTTCAATTATTGATTTTTTTATGAATTGTTTTGGTATGAATTTCTTTTTTGACCATTTTAAGAAGATATATTTATTTTTAATATGTAAAAAATTAATTAAAAGAACCCTCGCCTAGCTACAAGAAGGGAAAAAAAATCGAGTTCCGAGCCACCATGACTCATGATAACGTCCTTTTTTTCTGCCTTTTCTTCTTGGTCCAAGTAAGCTTGGGAGATTCTTCTATAAACGTAGAGATAGAAATGCCATCGATGATTCATTTGTTGTGCTCATCTTCCTAAAGATCTTTTAAATTCTACAAGAGCTTCCATTTTCATAAAAAATAAAATTTTAATCTTTTATTTAAGGCGGATTGAAAATCCACATAATTGTTTTATGATTAATCTTCATTGAGTGAAATATATTAACCACAAAATATTTTATATACGTGTGTATATTTGCAGGTATGAAGATTTATAGTTAAAATCATAGTGCAGTACTGTATCGATCTTCGTCCTAAATTAAATTAGAAATTTTGAGAACCCGTTTATTTTTATATTTTTTAAAAATATTTTTGAATTTCTTACCTATATTATATTCTTTATAGATAATTATATAAAAAATAAACTTTAGATTTGATAAGATTCATCCATTAATGGTAAATTATCTGATATATTACATTCAAATGACTCAATTAATCAAGTTTCAAGTTTATTATTAAAAGATTTATAGTTTAAGTGTGATAAATTTCAGAATTATTAGAGACTTATATGGTCATTAACTTTAAAATCTTAAGAGATTAATTAAGATACGTATAAGCTGGTTCGGATATTCATGATTAAAAAAATATATATATATATCCTGATAAAGAGATAAGAAGGGTTGACTTGGCCAAAGAACATGATAAGGAAGAAAAAAAAGTTTTTTTTTCATTACAAGCAAATCAGGTGCCTAGCAATTGGTAAACGTGGTACACTATTACGGCACCCAGCTTCTTGGATGGGTTGGCGTGGCCAAACTCAAATGCCAGGTGAAGGAACACAAAATAGATTTTCTTTTCTCTACGTGGGTGTGCTCTGCCCTATCTTCCTGCTAGGTATGGTCCACGTATGCAATGCTGCTATCCTTGGGTTCGTGCCGACGGTGATGCTACAAAAAAAAAAAAAAAGGGTTTGTGATCAACCCTTGGACTTTCGAATAATTTCAATAGTGAAAGTCTCGAACAATAAAAGTTCAAATTGAAACGCTTCTAAATGTACAGGGACCAAAGTATAGTTTAGCCATAGTGAAAGTGAAATATTGCTGAATAATATATTACACGTACGTGGACAATAAAAGTTATTTGGAGCTGTCAAATTCATGTTTCTTGTATCTATTTGTTGCCACGGGCAAAGTTATTGGAACCATCTCTTTTGTTGTTATTATTATTATTACTATATTAATTTCTCTTGCAAGTAATATGCAAAACCGTATGAGAAATGTGAATCTCAACAGGAAATTGGGAAATTTCGTTACAATCCACCAAAGTCCATTGAAAAAGTCATCATATTCAGCGAGCCAAATCAAGAATCCCTTGAATTTGTGGGTTTCTCCGGATAATATTACTAAATTTTAATTCGAGTTTTATTTGGTATTGAGATAATACTTATTTTTTAAAGTGATTTTTACTTTATAACGTATCAAAATAATATTTTTATTTAATTTTTAAAATTTATTTTTAACATTAGTGCATTAAAATAATATAAAAACATCAAAATAAATAAATTAATTAAATTAATTTTTTTTTAAATACAAAAACAAGACGTTATACAATCACTTTAGTTTTTCCTTTTCCTTTTTTTCCCCTAAAATTCTCGTAGCAAAATTGTTCACTATCCCATTCCTTAAGGTCCGATATCTACGATTGTGTACTCGCCAGCATTTCAAAATTACGTACGAGGATCGATTATGTGTGATTCAAGCAATAGCAAGGTGTTCTTTTCAGGGATAACGTTAATTTGACGTAATAAATAAACAGAAGCCAAAAAATAGTTTTATTTTTTAAAAAAAAAGTCCACTTAATATTCAATTATTATTATTTCCTTAAATTCATCAAATTCTTTAGTTTTTCTTTTTTTTTTTCCTGAAATTCTCTAGCTAACCGATTATTATTATTATTATTATTATTTCCTTAATATACTTTAGCTAAGCGCCAGCATTGTTTTCCAGTTCTAGGAAATTGAATTGCTTAATTGTTATTATCTATTAATTAAATACGAATTGAAAAGAAAAAACTGAAGTTTCAAAAGAACATCATTCTTTGTTGAATCACAAAATGATAAACCTTATCTTTGCTCAATTATATCCCAAATAATAGACTGCTGATGGTCACCACCCCACTATGTTCCTTATAAATTTCTTAATCAATTAATATCACTTTAAACGTGTCGTTTAATTTGGTCACCAGAGACGACAGCCCACTCTCGTAGCTATCGAATAGGAATTAAAGAATATTAGTAGTGGATATTCATCACTCCACACCACAGATATTTTCTACCTTTTTTAAGATGTTCGTTTTTTCTGTTTTTGTTCTTTATAAGCCATGTTATTGAAACATGGGAAATGCCTCTATCGTTTTTCTGATTATCAGAAAGTTGTTTATCATGTCACCACCAAGATTTACATCTGCATGACTGCATGAATGAGGTAATCATTTATGTCCTCTGTTTACAACCTCGCCGGAGCCCAGCTCAGTTTTTAATGGGATCATTGAAGCCACCGATCCAATTATACCCGGTCAAGTTATA
>Ga0325414_1005322_pt1 | contig 13586 bp, 9 predicted proteins | sample PopdelMetagenome_8_FD_206183 | JGI IMG/M metagenome (GOLD analysis project Ga0325414, IMG submission 206183) | Populus deltoides microbial communities from Bellville, Georgia, United States - Leaf-PdKOR-R3 | ecosystem: Host-associated > Plants > Phyllosphere > Phylloplane/Leaf | place: USA...
AACATTTTAAAATATATAATTCAAATAATTTATTGATTAAAAATATTAAATTATTTTTAATAAGTGTTTTAAAGGTCATTCATTAGCCGAATCCTAAATGTATTGATTGAAATTAGAAAAAAAAAAAGTCTCCACAAGATTAGTCATCATTTCAAAAACAATTTTTTTGTTCATTTTGGTTTTTATCAATGTACAAGCTATATGCATGCGATATTTCAAGAACATCAATAAAATCCTCCATTTGTTTTGAAATTATAAGAATAATAAACATAAAAAATAATAAAAATCCTTGTTGGCACTCATTGTAACCCAATTTGTTGCTTGAACTTCGCAAGTTGCAAAAGCATGTTAATTTGTTTTTGAAATAGTAAACTACATAAAAATAAATTAAAATCAAAGCAATTTAATTAAACTATATAAGAGTAAAATATTCATCTCAATTGTAGACCACATAAAATCCTTCTTACCACTTTGATTGCGCTGGCCTTTTTTAAAAACCACACCCTCATTCTCATCTTTTCTTGCATTTCTTTACTTTACTCCTCCTCCCATGACTTCTATTTCCACCACCCTGAAATTCTTCTTCTCTCAAATCCCTCTTAACAGATTTCTTTTGTCTCTTAATACCACAAAACTCTCTTTTCCTCCTTCCATTTCCTTCCTTTCCACTTCCACTTCTCACCTCAAAACCAAAACAATCACCTCCTCGCTACCCCCACTTCCTCTCCCTCCCCCTCTCTCACCCGCCCTGTCTAAGTCCCAAATAAAATCTCAAACCCCAATTAACTTTGCTGGGGCTAGCAATGTTAGGGTTGAGAATGTAAGATTTGGGCAAAAGGCAGAAGGGAGGCTAGGGAGTGGGAAAAACTTAAAAGGCAAAGTCGGGACTCGAACCAAAAGACAATAAATTTTGTAACTTTTGTCAAACTCGTAAACTGAGTCCGAGTTTAATGAGTTGACCGACTCTGACCGAGTTTGCTAGTTTTCAAGTTTTTAACTTGATTTTACATGTTATATATAAGTTGACTCGTAAAATCGTACAATTTTACGAGTTAACTTGCGATTTTGACAACATTGGATACAAGATTTTTTTTATTTACAATGGTTTAACTTTGGAAGCCTGAAAATTATGTGGTAGAATTGAATGAAACCTATGTGCTTAGTTCGTATAATAACAAAAACTACATAAAATCCTTGATGTATTTGATAATATTCGTCCATTATTTTCGCAAAATTGTTAATTCTCATTCTTCTTTTCTTCTTTGATAAGAAACAATTTTTTAAAAATAATTCTCGTTACTTATATGTGACCCGAGCTTTGTCACGGTAAGGTTAGTTTTTTCTATAACTTAAAAAAAACAATATTCAAGCAATGCCAGTGTGTTTTAAAGCAAAAACAAATTCTTGAACCGAAGTTATAGACTCTAATGAGTCCAATACAATGATTTAATTTAATTATATAAAAAAAACAACAGTAAATGTATAGAATGTAAAGAGAAAATGTGATAACAATGACCAGTAGAAAAAAAATGGTTTCCAAAAGGCAAAAAAAATAATATAGAGATAAATTCTCAAATAACTCAATATTAAAGTATAAAATAAAAAAACTATAGGAAAAAAAAAACAGAAAAAACTCCAAGCAAATCCAAGTTAGCATGACAAACTCATGACTCGGGTTTTGAAGTCGATTCATCCTTATAGAAAGCAAATCGATAAAAAAAATAAAAAAAGAAGCAACTCAATTTCATACCCATGACATGGGTCATGAGATCAAAATCATCACATCAAAAAATTTATGAAGCACGATTATCAACAATCCAATATTAAAAGATAAAATTAAAAAAAAATCAATTTAAAAAAATAAAAAAAAGCAATTAAAAAAATAAGTACCAAAAAAGCAATTAAAAAAGAAAAACAAAATTTCAATATTTAATAAAACCAATGTTGAAGGTTGAAATAAAAAAAATCAATGTAAAAAAATATGTTGTTAATCCGGGTTAACGTTTCATACTTGTGATCTGGGTAATAAGACTTGGATATTGCATAAAAAAATTATGAAAATCAATTCTCAAAATCTAATGTTAAACGATGAAATTAAAAAATTAAAATCAATTTCAAAAGAGGATAAAAAAATCAATTAAAAGAATGAGAATAAATTTGACATAAAACTAAAATGAAATAAAATGATGTAAAAGTCCCGAGTCAATCTGAGTTGGCCTGAAAAATTCACGACCCAAGTCATGAGGTTAAGTTATCCTCCTAGAAAAGAAAAATAAGAATAAAGAATAAAGAAGTTTTATCTTTAATAAACCTACTATCGAATAATGAAATTGAAAACAAAATATTAAATGATGAAATTAAAAAAAAAATCAATTTTAAAAAAAGAAAATTAAAAAAACAATCAAAACAATAAGGATCAAATCTAACATGAAAATTAAATGAAATTAAATGATGAGGGATAAAATTAAAAAAAAATAATTAATAAAATAATATAAAAAAGAAGTAGCAATTAAAAGATTGACGATCAAATTTGATATAAAAATAAAATAGGATCTAATGCTAAAAGTTGAAAAAAAAAAATCAAACAAAAAAAGAATTCAAAACAAATAAAGAGTAATTAAAAGAATGAGGACTACAATTGAAATAACAAAATTAGATGACAACTTTTAATTATGGTTGGGTTAACACAATTTCCAAGTATTGGAGAGAGACAAGGAGGTGGATAAAAAATTTCAAACACCACGAATCACAGTACACATACCACCCCAGAGGATGCGACACTTTAGATAACATGGTGGTTGGCCTTTTTGACTACGAGGAGGCGCTGCACACTCCGCCTGAAACGTACAAACATCTTCTGCATGCTAGCACATGTCATGCATGCATTAACAACTTTTTATTTTTAATAATATTTTATATTTTTTAAAATATTTGATCTCCTCTTGGTTTACTTGCTAATTAAAAAACAAAATAGAATATAATGACAAAAAAAACCACTAGATGCAAGCCTAAAAAAATATGATTTTAAAAGAAATCTAGTTATTTTAATTTTCAAATTAAAATGAAATTATGTAAAAACATCTGGAGACAAATTAAATAAATTTTGTTTTTTAAGAATTATTTAATATTTTTACTATGTTATGAAAATATAAGATAACAAATATGTTTTGGATGAATTTGATAATAACAAATTGATCATCTTAAACTAGGTTAAACTAGGTTATTTGCCTTTGATAATTCATAATAAGTTGTGTGTTAATGCTTAAAATTTAATAGTCTATTTGCTCTTAGTTGACAACAATCAGAATTATGTTATGCCATTAGAAATTCAGGTGTTAAAAGGGTAGGTATTCTTTATACTAAAAAGACTTAGGAAATTAGAGTTCTGCTGTCCCAGTCCCACCACACACACACACACACACACACACACACACACACACACACACACATATATATATATATATATATATATATATATATATATTAACAGATATCTAAGTTTTTTTTTATATGAATCAAATTAATTCAATCATATTAAATCAATTTTCATAAAATTTAATTTTAAACTTGAACTAAGAGTTAGAGAGTTTTTTTCTATTAATTTTTTTTTAATTTTATTTTTTTTCAATTTTATCCAGATATTTTTTTTACTTAATAATCAGATAAGATATCTTTAGACTAACCAAGTCAATTTAATTTTAAATTCAAGTTAAACAAAAAATTAAATAAAAAAGTTTAAATATTTATCTAAATTTAATAAAAATACTATATAATTTTCTAGAACTTAAATATTTTTTATTACATTCAACTTTTTTTAATTCCACCCATTGCGTAGCATAACACATAACACAAACATATACATTAGTAATAACTATTTAGATTCAAATATAGCGTTTTCACCACATTATTGAACAAAAAGTTCTCTCAAGTATCAGCTGTCCCTTTTCGAACTTGAAAATTCCTACTTAATTCGATCTCAAATCTCAAAACATCATCAAGTCATTTTCGATTGTCTGTTCTTTGTGCATTATCTAATTATGTTTATAGCTAAGGAAGCATGGCTACAAGCTTACCACTTGCCATTTTGATGAAACCCGTTTCGGCAAGGATATACAGCATCTGCAAGTCATAAGATCAGGAAGAATGATTGCATGATCCACTAGTAGTTAGCAGCCAACACATTAAAAGCTAGAAGCCTTTTCATTTTCAGATTCTTCATATATCTGGTATTGGAGAGCTTGGACAACCTATATAAGACAATTTCCTGTGAAATATCATCGGAAATGTGACTTGTGAGCGGAGCAAAGATTCCTTTGAAAGAAGGGAAACAAATGAAAAGCTGCACTGAACTGGGAATTGCATCAGCAGACCTGATCAGCTTATAAAAGTGACTTATGTCCTTCCTTGACTCAATAGAGCATTGTATCCCTCAGTGCCAGCAACATTTTCTGCACCTTTTGTAGGCGGCAACTTTGGGAGCACCCAAGCTGGTGATGTGTCAAGCCACAATCCTTCACCAGTTTCTTTGTGCTTGAAATCCGGAGATTTTGGGTTTTTCTAAATACAACAAACAAGGGGGCATGAAGTTATAAACGAATAATTAGATCAGATGAATAAGTTTTGCAGCGTTACCTTGTCAACCCTGTTGTCCCACCATTTATGAGGGTTTTCCACCAAGTCCTTCCAGCATTCTTCCTCTAAATCATATGCCCCAATGAAGATAGTATTATTAAGAGAAAAAAACAAGATAAAAGCCAAAAAGGCAGCAGAGCAACCTAAAGTCTTGCTGATAAATTAGAAATTGGAGAAAAACAAAGTAGAATGGGGATGCTGACATTATCAAGGATGATAATTGGATAGAGTCTTCCTTTCCCTAATTATCAACGAAAATCACTGACAAATTCTTCTAGAAAGCAAATTTTTTACCTTTATTTTTTCTTAAATATGCTGGATAGACAGTATTAGATAGAAATCGTGCAAAAGGGGGCGCTGCCCAATTACACGGGAAGTTCACAAATAGGAATGCCAGGAGCACAAATGAGAAATTGAAATGAGAAGTGAAACTGTGATCCTTTATCTTGTTTATCTGTTTACCGTTTAATTATCAGGGATATTGCTAAAGAAGAAGAAGATATCTTGCATATTCCCCTCAGTATTTCCTTTTATGTAGAAAAATAAATAGAAATGGGAAAAAGATTCCCATTCTTTGGTTAAAAAATAAATAAATTCATCCAGACCAACTTGACACGGCAAGTAATACAAAAGTTTAGGAAGGAAAGTGGCCCTCCTTCAAACCATTATTAGCCGTGTTTGTCTGCTTTGCTGGTGTGGTTCTGGTTACAGATTGGCAAACCCATCATCAGTGTTCCATTTAACAACCAGTATTTAACACCAAGTATCTTCAATACTACAAAGACATGTTGCCCAAGTCCACAATTTGGAAAAGAAATTAAATGTCTTCTTCACATCGACACACATCTGCTATGAATAATCATTAAACCTTCTTCATATACGTGTGTGATGCGGGACAAGAAAGATTTGAAGCCAAAGAAATAATAAAAGCTAAGAAGAAGAAGCCAGAAAAAAAGAAAGGGGTTAGAAAAGTCTATAGTATGTAATTTTTATTCAATTCATAAACAACTGTCTAACATTTAGAAAAATAAAATATAAACACTAAAACCCTAAATAGAACAAGCAATTGGATCTATAACCCACTAAATAAAATACCCAACAATAATTGAATCAAACCCAACAAATAAAACTTAATTAATAAACCTCAACTAAAAATTCAAATAAATTAAATCAAAATATAAGCTAAAGTCTAATCTCTTAATGGTTTGAGCTATCCTCCATCATCTATGATTATACGCAAGCGTAAACAAAGTCTCAAGTCCGGTGTCCCCACCAACTCTCCTAGGATTAGAGAGACTTGACCTTATCAAGTGTAGTTCAAGACAGTTCCAATAATGCTCCCAAAGATCATGACCAAGTTGTTATGATGTCTCTCTGATAATCCAAGTATAATCTGAATCTAGTTGTCGAGATCATATATTGGGATTCGCTGAAGTTCACATCCTTGGTAAAAACAACTTGTGCATCCAAAGTAGTATTAATATGTTCATTTTATGTTAAAGATAAATATAATGGGGTGGAGGTTTCAAAAGAATCATCATGGATAAGTTGTCATATTTTATATATAACAAGGTCTTTCAGGTCAAAAGTAGAGTTAATATCAAAGTTTAGTAACAATTTAATTATATAATTATTTGATTCAATCATTTGCAACACTTTGAATGGTCTAACACTACTGACTTGCAATTTATGACTGATTTCCAAAAGACATCATTCAGGTCTAATTTGTATCATGAAATAATCTCCAACATTAAGTGCATCATTATACTTATGTAAATCAGCTCTGAATTTGTATTGTTCATTACTTACTTGAATATATTTTATGATCTCAACATGCAAAAAACTCGGTTGAGTTGGACATAAGAAGAAGATTTACAAGCTTCCTAGATTCGTAACTATGAACACTATATGATCGAGGATGTGGAGTACAAACAACATTTGAAGCCTTAGTAGATATAGTTTGGACATAACCTAATATATTAAGATTATCTTCATCTTTCTCTTCACGTGTCAAGGGTAAAAGATCGGGGAGCTCAACATGTTGTTCTAAACCTATGACGTGCTGGACGTCAATCATGAGAGGTTGAGGAGCATGTTGCTCTCTTTGACGTGCTGAACATCAAGCATGGTAGATAGAGAATCAAGTAGTTTAAGAGAACTAGTATGATGAAACTCTTTTAAGACTATATTTATCTCTTCGAGCAATTCCACTAAAGAGTTTTCTAAAACTTCTTCCATTACCACTAAAACAGAATTATTATATTCTTTATTACCTTCATTTCAAACTTATTTGGACTTATAATGTTAAGTCCCTCTTCTTGCATATCTTCTTCATTGAGGTCATTAAAATCCTCAGGATTAGGTTCATACACTTGAATATAATAGTCTTCACTTTCACCTATATCTTTATGTTCTTGGATGACTAAGGGTTTAGAGGTACAGTTAACGAAGATATAACCGAAACCTTAACATTTAGCACACTGAACCTTTGAATTTATCCTAGACATTTCATTGATAACTCATTTACCCTGTTCTTCTTTATAAATATGGGCACTACTAAGATTAAACCTACGGGGGGAAACACCTAATAAAAAATCATTATTTCTAAATTGAGACCTAAAAAGAGTCCTAAGAGGGTCTTGATGTTTTGTCCATCAACTTTTTATAAGTAACTCATAATCTTGCACCACATTATAGGCTTGGTTAAGGGTGAAAGCACCTATGAGCATGACTTCTTTTCTAAAATCATCATTTAAACCTTTACAAAAACTACGTAAAGTCATGGCTTTATTTTTTCTTATGACAAATCTCATCATGTAATCATTAAATTGTGTTATATATTCATTGACAGACTTATTCTCTTGTCTAAGATTGTTTCATTGGTCCAAGAGTTTATTCCTATATGACCAAGGTATGTATTTCTCTTGTAGTTTTTGTTTCATTTTGGTTAAATCAGTTATGGGAGGTTTAGCTCTTCTCTCTAAACAATCGTCAACATCTCCCCAATAAAGTCGGGCTTCATCGATGAACATCATCTTAGCAATCAAACTCTCCTCTTATCAAACAAGTTATGCCACTCAAAGAATTGATCAACGTCACAAATCTACATATCAAAGATTCAAGGGTCATGAGGACCGTAAAAAATGGCGGCTTCTATTTTGTCATGGCTCATGACTCGCTCATCAAGGTCATCATGATTACAGTAACATATATGATAGTCATATTAGTTGCGTTCAGGGTGAACTTGCCTATAATGATTATTCCTATAGTATTTATTGGTCTTTGGGTGCCTTATTTGAGAACGCTCTTAGGGTTCAATTCTTTTAAACATGTTGATCATCTAGGTTTGCAGTTCCCCTCAAATGGCCCCAAGAGTATCACCAAGAGTTGGATCTACGATAATTGTAGACTTAAGCATGGACACTAGATGATCAAGACACAAATGTATGCAACACTAATTTAGAAATGGAATTGAGATTACAAATGGTTCTTGCAAGTGAGATCGCAATGCAAAAATAAAGTTGATTTCTTTCTTTTTTTAATGTGAAGATTAATCAACAACATAAAAAACTAGAAAAATTTTAAGCAAGCAATGTTAGACCCTTAAATGTAAATGATTAATCAAACACAATGCCACAAGCAAGAACTCACAAATAACAACAAAGACTAGATGCTAGATTATCAATAATGAAAGAGGTTGATAAGCAAAAATAACATATAGAAATGAAACGTGAGATTTTTTTAATTTTTTTTTAATTTTCTAAACACAAAAGTAATATTAATGACAACCTTAAATGGAAAGTGCGAAACCAGGAAAAGTAAAATCCAGTGAATCGAGAGTTCAAGTAATTTACCGATTAAATTGTTGAATAACGATGATAGAGCACTTGAATTACACAAGCTATTATCGATATGGCATCCCTCGTTGATGTAATTGTGCATGATGATTATTTTTTAATCACTATAAAACAAAAACTAAACTAAACAAAGAGAAAAATGCCAATCCCTTGAATTGGTGTTGTTGTTACAACTAAAGAAAAGAAAAATGCTAATCCCGTGATAAGGTGTGGCTGTTGAGGAACAAACGGCTGCTGTGAAGGAGTTGTCGTGACTTATATGGAAAGTGAGACATGGTTGGAATGATTTGTTGTCTCCTTGACTGAACCCGGTGCAAATAAAAAGAAAAGGATTGCTTTCCTACTGCTGGTGTGATGTTGTGGCATCTTTGGCGCCATTGATTTGCTGTGCTAGATCTGGTGGTGGTGTCGGGCAGATTAGTTTATGGTTTGCCGGGAGTTGCCAAGGAAAATTACAATTTGCTAATGGGGATGGTTGAATTGCTATGCTAGAGTTGTTGTAGCTAAGGGAGGGGCTGCTATGGTTCGTGGGCAAAAGATCGACCGGTTTGTGCCCTGATTGTTGCTGGCGGTTGTGCAAGTTAGTAATGGTCTTCTCAGTAACTAGTTAGGCAAGGCAGCGGCTGATCTGCAACTGGCGACAAGGATAACTAGTCTGAGGGTCAGCCAATCTGCCATGGGAGGCCAATCTTCTGGTGGAGTGGTCGGTTTGCAGCTGTGAGGTGGGGGAATGAATGTGTGGTGGCTATGCTTTAGGGGAAAAATAAATCTAAGGGTGTGTTTGGCTGATTGTAATTTTTTTTTTTCAGATTTTGATTGTAAATGGGAAAAATGAAAACATAAACACTATTTTTTTTGTAATGTACTACTGATTTTTTCTTTTCACTGTTGATGAAAGCATCCTACATGGTCTAGGGTTTATGAACCAAGTTAAATGTTAGGAATTTGAACAAGTCCATAGATTGTTTAATTGTAAGAACAATTAAAAAAAGCTATGATACCAAAGATGATGCAGGACAAAAGAGATTTAAAACCAAAGATGAAAAAAAAGAAGCAGCCAAAAATAGAGAAGAAGAAGCCAAAGAAAAGAAAAAATAGGGGCTAGAAAAGTCTGCAACTTTGCAATTTTTATTCAATTCATAAACAATTGTCTAACATTTAGAAAAGTAGGATATAAATATTAAAACCCTAACTAAGACAAGCAATTGGGCTTATAGCCCTCTAAATAAAATACCTAATAATAATTAAATCAAGCCCAACAAATAAAATCTAATTAATAAACCTCAACTAAAAGTTCAAATAAATTAAACCAAAACATAAGCTAAAGCTCAATCTCTCAATGGTTTGTACTCTCTCTCTCAATCATTTGAGCTACCCTCCATCGTTTATGAACATATGAATGCATAAACAATGTCTCAAATCCGGTGTCTTTATCGGTGTAGATATTGTATGTTTATACCAGCATGGTGCCATTTGCCACATGGGACAGAAGCATCTGATGGCTCCCATGAGAATTGTTCTCTAAGCACATATTGACATAAAAAAATAACAAGCATCCACATTGCTAGATATGCCAATTTTAAAGGATGCAGCTTAGGGAGGCCAGGTGAAGGTAGTTTAAGGATAGTAGCTAAGTTGTTTGTACCTTTTTGCTGCTTTGTTTGTGTTGGTAGGGCAGTCTTAACATCAAATTTCACCTTCTCAAGTCCTGAAAATATCCAACTTGGTGCCCCAGTAAGCCAGACGGACTGGTTGTTATTCTTGTGTTTAAAATCTGGGTGCTTTGGTTTTACCTGTGCAAAACAAGAAGCAAGCAGGTAACGGATCCATAAATATCAACAGCTAAATAAGAACTTGCCTAGAGGGTGAATCATTACCAATCCACTGCGCTTACTACTACGATAATCCCACCACTGATTTGGATTTTCAAGAAGGTCAGTCCAGGAATTCGATCCAGATTCACCCTTTCTCTTCATGCTGGCTGAAAGATAAGTATGCCATAGTTTAGCAATCAGCAGCACCAAAAAAGTTAATAAAAATATCTTACAAGGATTTACCATCATCATCTAAGGGCACTTCTAGTTGCTGCTCGAGTAGACTTTTCTTCACTTGGAAAGACCCCTCAATAAAGTTGATACTGTTCACCAAAACCTAGCAAGAACGAACACATCTAGCATTATAAGCTTTTCACATGTACAATAGCACAACACCCATCAGGTTTGTAAAAGAGCATCTATTGCATCTTTTGTTGGTCTCCGGACTATCCCAATCCTACATCAGATAGGCATGCTAAGAAATTCCAGCATATGATGCAAGGAGGCATCATCTTTGGTATCACCTTCGCATATGTTTAAAAAATTCAATTTCTTTATTATATCCAGATCAACTCATTGCAATATTGGCATTGACCATTATTCATTCTGTTTTGACTTTGAGATCCTGTTGAACAAGAAGCAATGAATCTTAACAGATCATATTCCACCTAGTTACTGACCAATGCAAACAGAAGTGAGCTAAGGCAGGGGCATATTTCAAGAATGTTTAAGCCTGAGTTTCCTGCAGGGCATGAAGGAAAACTCTCTTCTAATCTAAGTTATGCAAAGCCTAAAATTCTTAAAATGTTCTGGTTACCAAAAGTCCAGAATCTAATAGACCACTCTATCAAAAAGAAAAGAAAAGAAAAGAATCTAATAGACCAACCTCCTGGTGTTATTCATTCCACAGTATCAAATTAACACAATACTTATAAGAATCCAATGCTAGACATAATTAACCCCAAAGCACAGTGCAAGTGACGCATGTTTGCATTTTTAGGTCCATAGTTAATGATGCTTACCTGAACTTGGGTTTGATCCTGCATCTCAGGGAAAGGAGGGGGGTCAGTACTTAACTGCCCATCTATGTAGACAAAATCTCCTTTCTTCAAGTGTGAAGCAGCAATATGGGCCAAATCACCTTCAAATATTATTGGAATCCTAATATTGTAAGAGAGAAACAAATCAACCAACCAAAAGTGAAACATAGATAGCATCAGTAACAGAACAAAGCAACTCAATCAGTGTGAAAGTAACAAACTTTACAGCAGCTTTTACTAAAAATGCAAATCCATCCAAAATCTTTTTTCTACATAAGCAACAGAGACAAAAATAACAGACAAACTCAGGTAGAGAAAAGAAGAGAGAAGTGTAAGAAAAAAAAGTAGTAGTAAAAGAGAGTACCGAAGGGCAGGAGAATGATAAGAAGGTTCCTGGGTAATAACAGTGGCAGCCCGAAACTTTTCATCAGGAGATGAAACTTGGGTTTGAATAGGCATATCGATATACCCAATTAAGTTAATGGAATTAGCAACCTTTGCTTGAAATGGGATTTCTTTGGGCCTTGGAAAATCTGTAGAAGAAGGTAATTTCTTGTATAAAGGTGGTGTTTTTTTTAGTGTAATTGTTGGTGGGTTGTGCTCCTTTTCGTTGGTAGAGTAACAAGATGATTGTTGAAGCAGGAGAATTAGTGGAGGAGAGATTCGCCTTGTAGCTGGTTGTGAGGTAGCGATTTTTGCAAGTACTCTGCATCTGCACAGTGAATTCTTCATCGCCATGATAGGGGTCTGTGTTTTTTCAACAATAAACCCTTTTCTAAACCCTTTACAACACTTCAGCGAAATTGCTATTTCCACTCACCTGGTATGTTTTTGGAGAGGGAGCAAGGAGCCTCGTTGGGGATTTAGATTTTGGACTGTTAAAATCACTCCCAATACTCTTTTACATTTGGTCAGATTGCCCTTGTTTAAGTAAATGGTTTAGTAACACTGAGGTCCCTGTGGTGTCAATTTATGACACACACATCCTCGTGGTTCAAAATAGGCTATTGGATAGTTGAAGTTTAAATTTTGTTACAATATTAACTTAGATAATTCTACCGTGTGTTGTGTTATGCTATTTTTAACTCCAACAAGTTTAATAATTTTTAAATTATTTTTTATATAATTATATGACAATAAAAATAGTTATTTACAAAATTGAGCATCAAATCAATGCCATAACATTTATTTAAGATTGCGATAACACTAAAAAATACAAATTGAAACAAATTATGAATCCTAATTCTTAATCAAGCTAAGTTAACTCATCAAACCTACAACCTAAATGATAGATTCTAGTGGGTTTAAAACTTTTTTTAAAAAATAATTTTTCATTTTATTATATAATAATAAAAATAAACACTCAAAAAACCGAACATCAATCCAATGCTGAGATATTTGTTTGAGAACGCGATAACCTTATAGGAAAAAAACTAAAACATTATAAAACTCTATTCTCAATCAACCTAAGTTAACCCGCCAAATACGTCCACTGGGCTAATAAATTTATTTTTTCTAAAACTATTTTTTGTTAATTATATTATGAAAAATTAGACTCTTGCAAAATTAAGCACCAACCAAATATGATGATGTTTGTTTGAGACAACGATAAACTTACAAAAAAAAAACAAAATAAATTATGTAACCCAATTCAAAGTCAACAAAATATTAAATGATGAAATTGAAAATGAAAGTTAATAAGAAAAATTAATAAATATTCAATATTGAAGAATGAAATTGAAAATAATAATAATCAAATGATATAAAATAAGCCAGATATGTGAGCCTGAACCTCTAAAAAATGTCCAAGTGCATGGGCTATCTATCTTTTTTTTTTCAAGGGGAACATGACATGCCGTTCACCTTTTTTAAAAAAACAATACACTAAATAACGTGTCGTCTACTTTTTAAATTCTGACCACCATAAGTGACAATAAAGCTTAGCAGTTATACGTATAAATCCATTTAAAAAAAACAAAATCAACCAAAAAACATTTTATACATAGGCTTTTTTGACATGTTTTTGTAGTTAAAACAAATCTAAGTAAAGATTAGAAAGTTTATGCATACATGTAATTAAATAAATCAATAATTATGTATGTTCATAAATAATATAAAAAAATCATAAACTATACCTAAAAATAAAACTGGAAAAATTGAGAGACAAGTGTAGATCTATAAATCATATCTTAGAACCTCATATAATAGCTTAAGTTATTGAGTTAAGATGGTTCTTTGACATG
>Ga0325414_1005324_pt1 | contig 13585 bp, 13 predicted proteins | sample PopdelMetagenome_8_FD_206183 | JGI IMG/M metagenome (GOLD analysis project Ga0325414, IMG submission 206183) | Populus deltoides microbial communities from Bellville, Georgia, United States - Leaf-PdKOR-R3 | ecosystem: Host-associated > Plants > Phyllosphere > Phylloplane/Leaf | place: USA...
AATTGAAGAAGGATATTGAAAGCTGGAGAGGGGGCTGGATCATCATAAATGACAGGATTTTTTCCACACCGAATAAGGAAAATGAGACTTTGCAGCTGCACCCTCCATCTGATTTCTTTCCTTTTTTTCGCTGCAAATTCCTGCTGTTTTTCCTTTATCATCATGCCTGAATTTTGGAGCTGCAACCACGTTTTTTCTTGCCTCATTTGAAAGGGAGCAGCTGGCCCTATGGAAGGAAAGAAAATAGCCACACCCTCCTCTAAAACTGGAAAGAAATCAGACGTAAAGCACCAGCACAAAATCAGAATATTGCAGCTTCCTTTTGCGTTTTTTTTACTGCAAATCAGTAGGGATTTATGTCCTAGAATTAATGCATTAAATCTTTCCTAAATAGAGATATTCTAGACTATATATAAACCCCTCTAATGACCTAGCAAGGGGCGGCAAGAAAGGAGCAGAAAAAGAGAGGAAAAAAAGAGCATAAAAGAGGAGAAAAACGGAGAGAAAAGAAAAAAAAACAGCCAAAGACAGAATAGAAAAACGCAGAGAATAGAGAGTTTCTTTCATTCGCCAGTGTTACTGTGAGGTAGGGAAGATTGACAGTAGAGGTGGAAAAAAGCGAAAAGCAGAGCAGAAAAAGAGAAAAAGAAAGGAGAGAACAGAGAAAAACGAGAAAAGAAAGACAAGAAGAAACGAGAGAGAGGCAGGGCAGAGAAAGCCATAAGAAGGATACTGTCGAAAGCAAGGAAAAACACAGAGGCAAGCGACAACTCCACCAGCACAACACGCCTTCATCGCCATCATCTTCATCATCTCGAGAGAAAGCATCAGAAGAAGGAGAGAAAACGAACAGAGACCAAAACCGGCGTGGCCTATCTGTTTCGCTGTCCCGAGAAGCAGCAACCATTGGCTGAGCGCAGAAGCTTCAGCACCTGTCATCTTCGTCCGTCTCAGTGCCAGCTTTCAAGAAAAGGAAAGCAGGACAGAGAAGAAGGGAAAGAGAAGAGAAGAGAAGAAAACAGGGAGAAGAAAGGAGAAAGAGGCAAGCAACACAGGAGAACGCCAGACGAACGCAGGCAACGGAGGACTGAAAAAAGGGCATCGCCAGCAGACCAGGTAAGCTGTCTTTTATTCCCAGCTTTTGCATGCATTCTGAGTTGCATTTGTTACTGTTCAAGTGAAATTTAATTCACTTGAACAGTAACCGGGCAAGGCATGTGTATTTTTTTTTTGTGTGTGTGTGTTTTTTTTTTTTTTTTTTTTGTATTGTAAAAATAGAAATCTATGAAAAAGAGAGCACGTTTTGATACCACGTTTTTGAGACCGTTTCAAAAGAAAAGGAGATTTATGATTTTCTATCATATTTATTTTAAGGTCTGGTTTTTCTTTTGTATTGTAAAAAATAAAAATCTTGTATTTAGAATACCACGTTTTCGACGCAATGTGACAAATATACATATATAGCAAAAAAATTATGTTTTCTTGTGTGTTGCATACGGCCAATACCCTAACATATTTTGAACTTTTTTTATATACAAAAAATATTGGAAGTTTTGAAAATGTTTTTTCACATAGATTTCTTAAACACAACAAAAAAATTGTTTTCTTGCATTTCTGGATTTTACAACATGTTTGTAAAACTCCAAAGGGTATCGGCCAATATTCAAAAAAATATAAAACTCTTATTTTGGGGGGAATTCATCTATTATTCACCGCTAATGTTTGGATAAAGAAATCCTTAAAGGAAGAATATCCAAAATATTATTGGGAATAATTTGTTATTATTCACTGTTAATATTTGGATAAAGAAACCCGGAGTGATAAATATCCAAAATAATTTTCTAGGAATAATAAATCCGCACCCATCCTTGAAAGAAGCCTTGATTATAATCGAGAACATTTCAATTTTTTTACTCCACGGTTTACGAGCCGTGAGAGTATAAAACACTAAGACAAAAAAAAATAAGTTTTTAAAGCACTCTAGATTTCTAAATTTTTATCCCTCCTCCTTGCGATTTACGAGTTGCAAACTCTTGAAAAACTAAGGGGAAAATGAGCTTTTAAAGCACATGGAACTTCCTTGGATTTCTATCTTAATAAATTTAGTTTGAATCAAACCTAGAAAAACTGATGGGATTAGAAAACACCAACACTATAGCAATTATAAAGCAAACCAAACACCAAGCAGCTTACCTTAGGTAGGGCGTACTAGGGGTGCTAATACCTTCCCTTTACGCAACCAGTCCCTTACCTTAGAATCTCTGAAAGACCGGTTAGGGTTCCTAGTGACCAAATACTAGGTGGCGACTCCGTTATTCACAAAAACAGAAGATGACCCCGAAACCAATCGAGGGATCGCCACGACGCCGCGAGGGTGCGACAGGACTAACGAAGTGAATTATACGCAAGTGGACTAGAAGGGCCCATACCTCCTGCCATTCTTTCTTTAGAGAAGCTGACAGATTTGTGAGTCAAACTACTTCCTGAGATGCATAGCAATATATAAATACAATGATTTTGGTGTTTCCTCTTTGAAGAAGACAGAAAGAATAAAGGGAACTATAACACATTCTTTTCTTTTCAATGTACTGCAGGAGGATTACTGATATGTCTGGACCAGAGTTTAATTTAACCAACACCCCCCCAGAGTGAAAAATTTGTTCGTCAACTGTCCGTAAAATGTCTAAAATAAACTTGAGAACATGTTCTATTGAGAACTAATTAAGCCGATCTTTAATTTCTTTGAAGGGTTTTACGAAACATCAATTTAACTGGTGTGATCCCGACAGATGTGTGGAGATCGGATTTTCTGAAAACGCTGCAAGTCTTAACACCTTCACTCATCACCTTATATGTGCTGTAATGTGATAGAAGTTAAAAACATGAATATATTTTAGTAACACCGCAAAATGATTATTGGCTGTGATTTTTTTTAATTTAGTTTTTAATTGATTATAAAACTTTGATTTTTTTATAATTTTACCCCTGATTTCAACCAACTGACTTAGTAAAATTAAATTTGGTTTCTTATAATTTCAATCTTCTCAAATAAGCCCAAATTGATTTTTTAAACTTAATTTTTCACCAGTTAAGCCTTTAATAAAATTAATTTAACTCATTTAAATTTTAATTATATCTTTGCACTTGATTACATCCTTTAATTCGACTCAAATTAATTTTCAAACATAATTAAATTTTAATTTTCTCAATGATTAAATCAAATTGACCTATTAAAAATTTAATTATGCCTATGAACTTCATTGATGTCAAAGAAGCATCTCAACTCAATAGCTTGAACTTTTAGGTGAGGTCCCAAGATATAATTAATATTATTATTCTTTAACACACCCTCAAGTGAAAGCTTGTTGAGCTTGAAACTTGTACAGACCTACATTACCTTGTGTTTAATTTTTATCAAATAAATGGGGATAGTGGGATTCAAACTCGTGACCGTTTAGTCATCAAGGCTCTGATATCATGTCAAAGAACTATCTCAACCCAATAACTTAAACTTTTAGGTGAGGTCCCAAGATATAATTAATATTATTATTCTCTAACAATTTCTATGTAGATCCGTCCAATAATCATTTAATTTGACATTGAATCTACATTGTTTCCTTAATCTTGGGTATAATGAGGTACAATTAGGCTTCAAATTTCATTCAAAATTACAGCTTGATTTTCCTATATGTTTGAGATCCTTCTCGACCTTCTTTCTCCGCGTCAGTAGTCTTTATTTTATTTTTTTGTTTTTGTTTTGGAAGAAAAAGAAGTGAACTTGAGAAATAACCTAAAAATAGGTTATGACATTTAGCAACTATATTATATTCTTTGTCATAGTTACCTTTGCAATCATAACTCGTTTAGTGTCAAGTAATGTTAAAGTATCTTTCATCTTAATCCCATATCCCTTCTTCAACAATTGTCCCATATCCCTTCTTCCACAATTGTCATTAGCTCAATATGTTGTTTTTCACTGTTAGTATATAATAGATATCACCAATACATTGATGAATTCCATCTTTTAATTTAATCAAAATCATTTATTTTTCTTTGATGACAACTTTTGAATGATCTACAAAGGTGACATTGCCTCTAATTGCTTTATCAAGCTCCATGAACTTGTCTTTATCTCCACACATGTGGTTGCTAGCTCAATTTTCTAGATACCACCAATTCTCTTTGCCTTGCATTCTCTTATTATGCATTTATAGTAGGGTGGCTTCTTTCTCTTTTTATATTATAAGATTTTCATTCTCCTCAAACCTCTTGGTTGGAATCTAGCAATCCCTAACATAATGACCTGCCTTTTGACAGTTATAACATTTAACTTTTGATTTGTCAAACCTGGATCTTGGATTGTCATTTTTAGTGTAACTGATCGACCGGTTTGTTTCATGTGGTCGACTGATTGATCTGTTAAGGTTGTCTTGGCCTCCTTTTTCAAATTTGCCTCTTACTCCTCTTTCTGTGTTTTGTTCATGTCCTCTACCTCCTTAGGAACATTCAAAACCCTCTTGCTTTGAAATAAGTGTTTGTGCGTCCACATCCTTTTGAATCTCATTGACTCTTTCCTCATGGATTTATAATTTTCCCATGAGACTTTATATTGAGAGAACATCCATATTTTGTGATTCCTCTATCGGGATAACCATATAATGGAACTTTTTTTGTAGCGAGCGTAGAATCTTCTCTACCACATGTCTCTTCCATCTTCTCTCCATATCTCCTCATTTGATTGTATATGACTAATACTCTGGCAAAGTATTCTGAAATATTCTCTGATTCAAGCATATGTAACTTTTCAAAGTCACCACATAGCTTTTGTAAACATACCTTTCTCTCACATTGTCAACTCTTTGATCTGATTCTTCCAAAATTTCTCATGCATGTTTGACGGCGGTTGCATTAGCCACTATCTCAAAAATGACATCATCTAGACATTGATAGATGATTATGAGTGCTTGTTGATTCTTCCTTCATGCCTTTTGCATGACCTCCTTTTGGGCTGAAGTCAACGTTGCTCTATTTATAGGCTTCTCAAAGCTTTTTTCAAACGTCTCCTATATATCTTTGGAAACTTAGCTAAGCTTTTACTCAAATACACTAAATTTCACAGTTGCCCTTTGTTAACCTATGACATTGAAGTGAGAAGTTTGAATTGACCATGACAAATAATCAACACAATAATGTAAGGTCAAAAACTCAAGAACAAGAACAAGAAGAAGATTGAGAGAAATGAATACTTTGTTAAGTGTTTCTCTTTAAGCCCCCTTAGCTATTTTCTCTCTTTTTATATTTATAGTAATGTTGAATTACAAGCCTTTTTATAAATATAAAATCCTAAATAATTAAGGAATTAAACTAATTCAAGGAAATCCTAATCTAAACAGAAATTGTATTATTACAACTGAACCGGTTGACCGATTCTTAATCCAACTAGTCGCATTGTCTCAACTGGTTGACCTGTTATCAACCAATCGATCGAGTCAACTAATTTATAGAAATCAATTTACTTTCAACATTTAAAACCTTATTTCTAAACTTTCTTCCACGCATTCTAAACACTTTAACATCCTCCACATTTAACTTGGTTTGTGTTTAACCATGAACCAAATGAAACATAAGTAAAAATAATGCAGGTATTTGCATTTCGCAGAAGCTCCAGCTTGTCTATTGCAAAACTACTTACAAAGTTGCAACGAATATAGAGAAAAAAGATTTTAATATCGAGGAGGCTGCTAATTGATCTAACAAAGCTTCTATAGTATTCAATGCCAATGTGACAGACAATACCTTGGAGATCCGTTTATACTGGAATGGAAAAGGGACTACTTGCATTCCAAAAAGAGGAAATTACGGTCCTCTTATTTCTGCAATAACTGTATGCTCAGGCATGTTATATATATATATATATATTCCCAGCATTTCATTTGAAAGTCACTGACTTTGCGAATTTCATTCATATACAATGACCTTTATCAAATAAGTTAAAATGAAAACCAAGCAATGATATCATAGCTTTATTGATGAAGTAATTATGAGTTCAAATCTGTCATTTCCCCCACCGGTTACATAATTAACAAACAAATTCTTCCTTATGAACCTGGCTTTGATTTTCATCATAACTGTATGTAAGCTTCTACTCAGTTCATTATACCATCTAAGAAGCACTTTATGGTTAGTTGTTTTCAAGCCAGAGAACTTATTGTCCAGGTGAGAAGTAAACTGCTGCCCTACAGTGATTTATTGTCCCATTGGCTTTCTGTGTTTGTACGTGTAACTTTGTTTAATTTCAGAACCTGGAGAACCAAAGTGAAATACCTATCGTGGTTGGAGTTGTCACTTCAGCCGTACTCAAATTGTTTTCTTGGTAATGGGTGTCATTTGTTGGAAATTCTATTTTAGAGACAAGTTCATGAGAGAACGAGGTACGGTGCTGTTCGGTAATGCAGCCGTATCAGAGGTTAAAATAAACTATAGTTTCTATGTGTTTGGTTATGTAAAAAAAAAAAAGAGTTTTATTTTGATGGGATCCACAGTAATTGTGGCAGCACCTATGGCTGATAAGAAGCTGGAAAATTATGCTTTCCAATAGCAGCTAACCTTATTTTTTAAGATTCTTTGTATTTAACATTATTTAACGACATTATATAAATTAGAATGATATCGCATAATGACGTGACACTTATAAAATTGGATGAGAATTTTAATTTTGTTCCTGATAATATTTTACTTGATGTTGTTGCACGCTCAATAAACCATGAAAATTATAGTCCTTGTTGAATGAATTCCGTACGTTTATGGAATTGTAGATAGTTTAATGGAACAATAAAAAATATTTTACATAAAGTATTATTTATTTTATGATATAATAACAATAGTTAAATTTATAATATTTAAATTAAAAACCATCAATATTAATATATATTTTTAAAAATTATTTTATAACCTCAATTTCAAAACCATTTTTAACCAAACACATTAAATTACTTTTTATTCAACCTCAATTTCAACCACAGTTTTAACCAAATATATATTTTTTCAAATCAACCACAGCTAAAAATATTTTGTATAAAACAACTTTTTTCAAACCATAATCACAACCGCTTTCACAGCACCAAACACACCAACATATTGAAATCAATCATCTGCGTGCTAAAGCCTTTTCCTTAATTAGTTAATTAGCAGCTATTACACACGCAAACATATAGAATATAACACATCCGCGCATTGATGATGTTGAAGCATTTCCCTTGTGTCACCAACAATTATGTGCAGATCTCAAGGGGCTAGATCTGAAAACTGGTTCCTTCACTTTGAGGCAGCTGAGAGCTGCCACTAACAATTTTGATTCTGCTGGCAAAATTGGAGAAGGTGGATTTGGCTCCGTATACAAGGTCTGTCACTCTAATATTCTCTTGCATATTATCCCAGTTGATCATTGGACCTTTTGTTTGATCATGCAAAATGTCTACAATAAATTCAATGCAGGGTAAATTGTCAGATGGAACTCTCATTGCTGTTAAGCAGCTATCTCCTAAATCCAGGCAAGGAAACCGAGAATTTGTGAATGAAATAGGCATGATATCTGGTTTACAGCATCCCAATCTTGTAAAGCTTTATGGATGCTGTATTGAAGGAGATCAGTTGCTTCTGGTGTACGAATACATGGAAAACAACTCCCTCGCCAAAGCACTTTTTGGTAACCATAATGGCATCTGATTAATTTCCAGTAAAATCTTCTTCTTCTTTTTTCAATAATAGCATCGACTAGCAAAGTTGAAGTCATTTTATTTAGTGAACCTCCTTTACTGGATTAGCTACAGGTTCAGAAACAAGTTTTCTGATGCTGGATTGGCCAACAAGATATAAGATATGTGTTGGAATAGCCAGAGGTTTAGCATTTCTCCATGAAGAATCTGCAATCAGGATTGTTCACAGAGACATCAAAGGTACAAATGTATTACTGGACAAAGATGTTGAAAGTTAAGCTGGTTACTTCTTTTAAAACTTCAGAAGTAAATCCTGAGGTTATAACGAGAAGAATGAAGAAATAGAAGAAGTTTCTGTTAGAAGCAGTTACAGCAGTTAAAACAGTTAAAGGCAGTTATAGCAGTTATAGTTGTTTTTTCTGTTACAAATCAGTTACAAACCGTTTCTTACATGTGTAAGAATCGTGACCCTCCATTAATGGATGGATGAGATGATCTTGATTCCTAAGATAGTGGAATCAGTTACATGCAATGTGTATAAAAGCAGAGTTGTTGCATTAATGAAGAGAAGAAAAAATTCTTCTCAATCTTCTCTGCGAAACTTAAATACAATTCTTTTCTAAATACTGCAAAAAAACAAACATGGTATCAAAGCTCGCAAACTGATTCCTAAGAGGGGCATAAACTGTGAGAAACAAATTGATTAAACTGTTAATTACTCAAAAACATGGTAGGATCAAGCTCTACTGGAGGAGATTTAAGAACTCCACAGTTCAATGGCACAAACTACGACTTTTGGGCTGTAAAGATGGAGACAATCCTCATAGCATTTGATCTATGGGATGTAATAGAAGCTGGAATACAATCTCATCAATCACCTGAGGGTGCAATGGGATCAGGCGATGAAGAGAGTGAAGCTGAGCAAACTACATTGCGAACATCCACTACATCCAGAGAAGATAAAATCAAGAATGCAAAGGCACTAAGCCTAATACAAGGAGCATTAACAGACGACCTCTTCCCACGCATAAGAAATGAGAAGACTGCAAAGGGAGCTTGGGACATCTTGAGCAGAGAATTCAGAGGAGACAAAAAGGTTAGAGCTGTAAAACTTCAAGCTGTGAGAGCTGACTTTGAATACCTGAGATGTCAGAAAATGAAAGCCTAGATGGATATCTAGCTAAGTTCTTTGCGACTGTGAATAACTTGAAATCATTAGGAGAAGATGTACCAGAAAACAGAATTGTGCAGAAACTGCTAATGAGTCTAAGCAGAAGATATAAGTCCATTGTGTCAATCATTGAGGAGACACGAGATCTTGATGTCTTGAGAGCAGAAGAAGTCATTGCTTCTGTTAAAGTCTATGATAAGAGGGAGGATCTACATGATGATAGGGATAAGCTAACAGGAACAAAGAAAGCCTTTAGTAGCTTAAAGGTTGGAAACAATCAAGCCTACAACTCACACAAGGGTTTTCATAGCAGACCTTCTCAAAGATGGCAATCACAAGACAGGAAGGGATCAAATTCTTTTCCAAACAGAAACTTAAACACCTACAACAACTCTAACTGGAACAACACTGCTTGGGGAAGTAGTCAAGCAAGTGTAAAGCCACAGTGTCAAGTCTGCCAAAAGCAACATTTTGGTCTGTGCAGACACAAGGGAAAACCAAGATGTGGAAGATGCAATCGGTTTGGTCACATTGCAAAAGACTGTGAAAGTCACAGTCACAAACAACTAGCAAATTATGCAAAAGAAGAGAGAGTATCCACTGGAACCATGTTCTATGCTTGCCTTTCTGCAAGTTTGCAAGATAGAAAGGTATGGTTTGTGGATAGTGCATGCAGCAACCACATGACCTCCAAAGAATCTGAGCTAATCAATATCGATAGAACAGTGACCTGCAAGGTAAAGATGGGCTCTGGAGACCTTGTGCAAGCAACTGGAAAAGGCACATTGGTTGTGGAAACTCAGCATGGAAAAAGATATATAAAAGAGGTATTGTTTGTTCCTGGATTGGATGAAAATCTATTAAGTGTAGGTCAGATGATGGAGCATGGTTACTATATCCTCTTTGGAGGAAACAAAGCAGTGATATTTGATGATGAAAGCCTCAACAATGTTATTGCAATAGTGACCATGGAAGGAAATCGATGCTTTCCACTTTCACTTGAGTCCATCACACCAGCAGCAAGGAAAGCTTCAGTGACTGAGGACTCCTGGATATGGCATAGAAGACTGGGACACTTGAACTTTAAAAGCATGAAGAAGATGCAGCAGAAGGAGCTCGTATGTGGACTTCCTGTTCTGACAGAAGTAGAAGATGTATGTGCAGGCTGTGCATCAGGCAAACATCACAGGGAGAAATTTGACAAAGAGCAAGCGTGGAGAGCAAGTTATCCACTGGAATTAATCCACACTGATCTGTGTGGACCAATGTAGAATGAATCTGTGGGAGGGAACAGATACTTCATCACATTCATTGATGATTACTCAAGAATGTGCTGGGTATACTTCCTCAGAAACAAATCCAATGCACTCAATGTGTTCAAGAAATTTAGAGCATTTGTTGAGCTGCAAAGTGGATATAAATTGAAGAAGTTGAGAAGTGACATAGGTGATGAATATACCTCAAATGAGTTTGAAGAATTCTGTGCATTACAAGGTATGGAGAGGCAGCTAACAGTTGCATACTCCCCTCAACAGAATGGTGTTGCAGAGAGGAAAAACAGAACGATTTGTGAAATGGCAAGGTCCATGCTGTTGGAGAAAGAAATGCCAGTAATCTTCTGGGCAGAAGCTGTGAATACAGCTGTGTATATTCAGAATAGATGTTATACAACATCAGTCATTGAAAAGACTCCATTTGAAGCATTTACGGGAAGAAAGCCAGGAGTCAAGCATCTAAAGGTTTTCGGTTGCTTGTGCTACACTCACATCCCATCATCACTAAGGTAGAAATGGGATAGCAAAACTAGAAAGGGAGTGTTTGTTGGATATGGTAGCTGTGAGAAGGGGTATAGAGTATATGATTTGAAATCAGAGAAGGTTGTTCTCTCAAGAAGTGTGATTTTCAGTGAAGATAGAGCATGGAATTGGGAAAGAAATCTGATGAACCAAAACCACTTGTCTCTCAATCTTGAAGGAGGTGAAGTTGAAAGTGAAAATTTTGTAGAAGACCTTGCTGCAGCTCAACCCGATAATATTGAACACTGCCATCAAAAGTCTACAGTTGGAGAGTTAGCTGAGAATATTGATAGTGATAACAGTCAACAATCCTCACCTAGCTCTACTCCAGTAAAACTGAAAACCTTGCAAGATATATATGCAAGGTGTCACATGTGCATCATGGAAGGTAATTTGATCATTGTCTCAATCTATGTTGATGACATTGTTTACACTGGCAGCAGTGAAAGGTTGCTTAGTGAATTTAAAAGAGAAATGATGCAGAGGTATGAGATGTCTGATCTTGGGCTCCTTCATCATTTTCTTGGCATGGGAATACTGCAAACCGATCAAGGGGTATTTATTCATCAAAGCAAGTATGCCAAATCCTTGCTTAATAAGTTTGGACTTGATGACTGCAAACCAGTCTCCATTCCCTTGGCCACTAGAGAGAAACTGAAAAAGGTGGATGGAAGTGAGTTGGCTGATGAAGGACTATATAGAAGAATAGTAGGGGTTTACTATATTTGACAGCAACAAGACCTGATCTAATGTATGCTGCAAACTTATTATCACGGTTCATGACTGGACCTACCAAGATTCACATGGGAGCTGCAAAAAGAGTTCTAAGATATGTGCAAGGAACTCTCAGCTATGGCATTGAATATGTGAGAAACCAGTCAGCAACTCTTGTTGGATTTTGTGATGCAGATTGGGCAGGAAGTGAAGATGATAGCAGGAGCACTTCGGGCTATGCATTCAGCTTTGGAAGTGGAGTATTCTCCTGGTCCTCTGTGAAACAGAACACAGTAGCATTATCAATTGCAGAAGCTGAGTATGTCTCAGCATCAGAAGCAACTGCTCAGGCCATTTGGTTACGGTTTGTGCTTGATGATTTTGGTGAAATGCAAGCTGAGGCAACACCCTTGTTTTGTGATAACATGTCAGCAATTTCAATGGTCAAAAATCCTGTTTTTCATCAAAGAACTAGACACATAAACAGGAAGTATCATTTCATAAGAGAGGCTCTGCAAGAGGGAGTAATAGATGTGAAATTCTGCAGAAGTGAAGAACAGCTTGTAGACATCTTCACGAAAGCATTGCCAAAAGACAGATTCAAGCAACTAAGATTGAATCTTGGAGTTAAACCAGTAAGCAGCTTAGGAGAGGCTGTTGAAAGTTAAGCTGGTTACTTGTTTTAAAACTTCAGAAGTAAATCCTGAGGTTATAACGAGAAGAATGAAGAATGAAGAAATAGAAGAAGTTTCTGTTAGAAGCAGTTACAGCAGTTAAAACAGTTAAAGGCAGTTATAGCAGTTATAGTTGTTTTTTCTATTACAAATCAGTTACAAACCATTTCTTACATGTGTAAGAATCGTGACCCTCCATTAATGGATGGATGAGATGATCTTGATTCCTAAGATAGTGGAATCAGTTACATGCAATGTGTATAAAAGCAGAGTTGCTGCATTAATGAATGAACAGAAGAAAAAATTCTTCTCAATCTTCTCTGCGAAACTTAAATACAATTCTTTTCTAAATACTGCACAAAAACACACAAAAGATCTAAGTGCCAAGATATCAGACTTTGGACTAGCTAAGCTCAATGAAGAGGAGAACACTCACATTAGCACTTGTGTTGCTGGAACCACGTAAGTTTTAATCAAGACTTAATTTGCAGCTTCCTTTATTCAGTGATCGCAATATACTCCGTTAGAGTCACTAATCTGGCATGGTTCTGATTTCAGAGGATATATGGCTCCAGAATATGCGCTGTGGGGTTATTTAACAGACAAAGCAGATGTTTATAGTTTTGGAGTTGTTGCTTTAGAAATTGTCAGTGGAAGAAGCAATTCGAGTTACAGGACAACAAATGAATTCGTATGTCTTCTTGACTGGGTAAGTTACAAGTCTGTTCTTGTTGCTATTCTTGAATTCATGATGCATTAGGCACTACTCCTCTCTGCAAATACTTTACCTTTTGCTTTCACAGGCCCATGTAGTGCAAAAAAAGGGAAATTTAATGGAGATAGTGGACCCAAAGCTGCAGTCTGAATTCAACAAGGAAGAGGCTGAGAGGATGATCAAATTGGCTCTCTTATGCACCAATGCATCTCCATCTCTAAGGCCTGCAATGTCAGAAGTGGTGAGCATGCTTGAAGGACAGACCAGCATCCAGGAGATGATCTCAGATCCTAGCATTTATGGTGATGATTTACACTCCAAACTTCTCAAAGGCCACTGTCAGCAGGTCATGGACCAGAGTTTAAACAGCACACAAGACCTCTTTCCTCCTTCTGATAAATCATGGATTGGAAATTCCTCTACATCTGCCCATGATCTTTACCCCATCAATCCCCAGTCCATAAATTTAAACATCAGTGAAACCTCGTCTTTAATTGAATAAAGCCAAAGACATGCTTGGAGCTTCGTTTGTAATCATACAATGATGATACTGAGGATCAATATTTAGACGTCTACACAACGTCTTGTTGCTTACCATCCATCTTGGTATTCTTATGGATTTATAATTCTATATAATGTAAACGGTCTATGGAAGCTATCTCCGTGGTTGTGGGAATTCAGAGCCCCAGACACTTTTCCTGGCCAATGATTATTACTTCCGATTTATGGGGATGGATATTATGAATATTTTTAATAAAATTTAAATTTAAAGAAGGAATCAGCTTGTTTTTGTATGAGAT
>Ga0325414_1005327_pt1 | contig 13583 bp, 7 predicted proteins | sample PopdelMetagenome_8_FD_206183 | JGI IMG/M metagenome (GOLD analysis project Ga0325414, IMG submission 206183) | Populus deltoides microbial communities from Bellville, Georgia, United States - Leaf-PdKOR-R3 | ecosystem: Host-associated > Plants > Phyllosphere > Phylloplane/Leaf | place: USA...
GGGCGCGGCGGCATACTAGTGTCAATTTAGCATTCATCTGAACTAGAGTCGTCAAGTGTACGTGAAATTTAAGATTTCTTTAGAATTGGAGAAAGGCCAATTCGAAATTTGGGCTATAGGGCATATGCTCTTAGAAACCTCAAGAGTGCACGCATGGACAACTGAAGTCTGTTTTCCGTGTATATTAGATGCATTTCTGCCTAACGCTGTTTTGGTTTTAATGTTTAATGCACTTGAACATGTTTTGCAGGGTAAGAGGGGTGTTTGGATCAAAGTACCTATTCAACTGGTCAATCTTGTAGAAGCTGCTGTCAAGGTAACTTTTCTGCCTGTATAAATTGCAGTCATGAGCTCACGATGCTCTAAAGTTGCTCAAGTAAGATTTTTTTAAAAAAAAAAAACTGGTATCGCTAGCCTGTCTTGTCAATTAACCTCCAATTTTTTATTTACTGTTCAGGAAGGGTTCTGGTTCCACCATGCAGAGCCAAAATACTTAATGCTTGCTTTCTGGATCCCTGAAGGTTCTCATACTCTTCCAGCGAATGCCTCTCACCGTGTGAGTATTGGTGCTTTTGTCATGAACAAAAAGAGAGAGGTAATTCGCCATATCTATTTTTCTTGATAACTTGTTGCAATAAAGTTAAGGGGTTTGCATGGGAAGTGCTCTTTGTGTGGATGTGATCAAAGTTTCATTTGCATCTTGCTAAAGCCTAAAAGTCCACATATGGGTGACCTTAACTAATAGCTACAGCTACTGGTGCTGCTGCTATGTTGGAAACATAGGGGTACTTGTATTATAAGAAATCTTGATCCTTCATCAGAAGTGTGCTTGAGGGAGTGGGAACCACTACTAAGTTTGATAGTTTTCATTTCCTGCATTTGCTTCATACTTTTACTTTTCAGACCTTTTGCTTTGTCCAGTTCTTACAATCTAAGTTCCGATGCTACAGTAGGTGTGAAATGATTATTTGATCTCTCATTTGAAAAGAATACAGTACAGTTGATACTGTGGGGGTCTCTGAATGTTGTTTTCTCAAAATATAATTGCAATTTTCGTTCCCAGGTGCTTGTGGTCCAAGAGAAATGTGGCATATTTCGAGGGACAGGTATATGGAAGCTCCCTACTGGAGCTGTGGACGAGGTAGGTTCATGATTTAATTTTTTTCCATCACAGATATAACAGTGTCGTGTGGGGTCACCACTAAAGAACTTTCTATTCTCCAGGGAGAAGACATATGTGCAGGTGCAATGAGAGAAGTCAAAGAAGAGACAGCAGTAAGTCACTGTTGTCTAACCTGTATGCTCAAGTGAAATGAGATGCACATTTATCGCTAATATGAATGAAGCATATTTTTCCCTGACATGATGTAACGACGTTCCATGTTTCTTTTTGTCTTGACAGATTGATACGGAATTTGTGGAAGTACTAGCATTCTGGTATGCAATTTACTAGAATATTATTTATCATCTGCATCCAAACCACATCAATGCTTTCCTTCAATTTAAGGTGCTCCTTATATTTGCTTCTCCATGCCTTAGTTCCATGGTTTTGTGATGTGGCTTGTGTGAGCATGTATTAGCTAGTTTTATTACCAGTGATAGTTGTTTAATTTGCAAAGGGAAACAACGTGTTTTCATGTGGCACAACAAACTCCTTTAACGAGTATTTTGGCCTGAACATGCATCTGAAAGCAACATTCGATCAGAGAATAAACAATATTTTTGCTTTTCGCTTTGAAAGCTTGTCTTTTGGAATTGGAACTGGTCTTTTTCTGAAATTTACTTCTTTTCTCTTCATGTAACTTGCAGGCAAAGCCACAAATCATTCTTTGGGAAGTCAGATTTATTCTTTGTATGCATGTTACGACCCCTCTCCTTTGACATCCAGAAGCAGGAGTCAGAAATAGAGGATGCTCAGGTGACTTTTTGTCAGAGAAGTTTTTCAAATACAAAAGTGTTGTCAAAGGGAGCAGAGGACTGGTTGTGGTGGCCAAAAGCTCCACAGAAACCCCACTCCTACCCCAATCAAGGAAAAAAAAAAAAACCCTGCAGATTCTGTTCCACTTAGCTGAATATATTCTATACTAATAGATATTATGCATTTTAATGTTTGAACAACCTGAACGGCAGCTGCGCTAGCTACAAACCCTCACATTAATACTTGTAATTGCAGTGGATGCCATGGGATGATTACGTAGCGCAGCCATTCGTCCAAAAGCATGAACTTTCGAAGCAGTTAGTTGACATATGCAAAGCAAAAGAAGATGAAACCTATTTTGGGTTTTCTCCCGTGCCCATCGCATCAAAACTTCCAGATCAGAAAAGCTATCTGTACTTGAATGATCGAGACCTGAAAGGCAGTGAAGTCTGAATGTCTCTCACAACTCAGAAATATACCAGGAAACAGCATGGCCTGAATGACCCTCAGAATTATACTAAGGAGAAGATTCAGTATCTGTAATTTCATTTATTTTTAGAACAAACAATAACGTTGTAATTGTCATGCATTCTTTAGAAAAGAAAAGTAATTTAGTGATTGTATTAGTGCAATATTTGATCCATTAGTTGTACACTGCTGCTCTACGGGCTGCCATTATCAATTAGTAAAATCCTTGTTCATCATCACATCATCTCTCTTTCTGAAATTTGAACAATGAGAGCTACATATTGCCTGGGCTGGCTTGGCGTTTATCTTCTGGTCATGGTTATGGACAATCCTCTATTAGGCATCAAAAGCAACTACTGCTGTCACTATGAGTTGTAGATTTCAAAAGCTACAAGCCATTCTTTTTGAGGCCACTTTATAAAACAAAAATCTCTGGTTACATTAGCCATGGCCGTGCTCGAAGTCCCAAATCTTTTTGTGAGAAAAGGTCATGCTTAAGAATAAAATGTATATCTTACGAGTTTTTCTTCGAGCTTGGCAGGAAAGCATACAGAGAGTTGGTGAGGCTTTGAGAAGATGCGAACTTAGACACCAAGAAAAAGGGGGAGGAGGAAAATGTTAAAATTGGCCCATGCAGGTTTCGAACCTGCGACCTTCGCGTTATTAGCACGACGCTCTAACCAACTGAGCTAATAGGCCAGATGCTGGAAGTCGTACTTCATATATTAGATTTCTTAATATACAAGGAACGCATTATTTATTTTGTTGGCTGTAGAATACAGTCACAAAGTGCACCTAGTTTCATATCAATGAAGTAAACTCTTGCCTATGTACGTATGAATATGATCACAGTGTCTGTGTGTGTGTATATATATATATATATATATATAAATAATACAACAGATAGAAGGATATTGTTTACGGTAAAAACCCTAGCTCCTCCACTCTTTTTATGAACAATATCTTATTTTTTTTCTTTCTAAATTCTATTCTTTATTTTTTTAATTGATTTTTTTAATTTCATTCATTAATATTTTATTAAATTTAAATTAGTCTACATAATTTATTTTGATTTGCTTTTTATAAGATTATCGTCGTCTTAAATAGACTTCCCAGTATTTATTGGTGCTCAATTTTTAATAATTTATAATTTAAATTCACATATGGTTGATCCACTATGTCACCGTCTCAATATTAAAAATAAATATCAGCTTGAGATTTTTTTTAAAGCAAATCCTTGCTTTTTCCTGATCTTCTGAGTTGTATTTGGAATTATATCAAGTCGACTAGCTAAGTCATGTTAGGACAACTCTCACATGGATTGATTTTAAACCTAAGTTAGATAAGGAGTCGAGTTGAGAGATTTCATAATTGACCCAACGAGTTAGGCCTTTTTTTAAATAAAAAAATTCATTTTTCAATTTTTTAATCTTTTGATTGGATCATTTTTAGCTTTTTTTTTTAATTTTTTTTTATCGTTTAATTGATTTTGAATATCTTTATATTTTTTTAGTTTGTTTTTTATAAGATTATTGCACTCTCAAACAAATGCCCTAGTATCTGATTGGTGGTCAGTTTTACAAGTATTTATTTTTGTTATTATATCATTAAATAAAAAATAATTTAAAAAGAAAAAATAAAAAACAAACTTTTTAAACTAATGGAGTTTATAATTTGAGTTATGAGTTTGATAGATTAAGTCTCGAAGCCCATTTCAATCCAATATATCATTATTTTAAAATTAAAATAAAAAAAGATATTATTTTGATTTTTTTTTAAAGTTAAACAATGGTATTTTACCTATCATCTAGGCCTTTTTGGACTCATAGTATTGATTGAATCATTTTAAGGCAATTCATACATGAATTAATTTTAATCTCGAACTAGATAAAAAATCAGGTTGAGAGATTTTGAAATTAACTATTAGGTTATGTTTAATAACTACATCAAATAGTTTCATGTGGCCATAATATTTTTTTCATGTTTGAAAAAACTTTGATCTGAAGCAAAACTTAGCATAGCCAGACCCTGAAGGGTAGCTCAACTGGTCAAGTCTTAGGTTTGCTCCCCAATGGTCACAAGTTCGAGTCCTCTCACGGCCACTGAAGACTTACATGGTCGTTAACTTCAGGACCCGTGAGATTAGTTTGAGATACGCGTGTAATTTAACCCGAACCCCCACGTTAATCTAAAAAAAAAACCTTAGCATATCCAACAAATTAACTAGTATATTCTGTAATTTTATTGAAAAAGAAGGGAAGAAAAATAAGTATATGGAGAAAAAAAGTTGAATAATTCTGCTAGAAAGCAGCCAAATTAATTCGAAAGGAGACAAATGAGAAAGGAATGGGTGGTTTGGCTCTTTCTATTAATCAGATAAATTGTGGATAAACAAAAAGAATTCATGATATACTTTATGTAGAAAAAAAAAGAATAAAAAAAAAAGCATTTTCCTTTCAAATTTCAATATCCTTTATTACTTATACAAAAATACCAAAAGAAATCATGTTTGTTTTTTATTCATTATTACTATTTTAGAACATAACAAACATAGATAATTAATTAAGATAAAGGAGATATGTTTCTATGTCTTTCTTGTTTTTTTATTTAAAAAAATTCATTTAAACATTATTTTAAAAATAGATTTATTTTTATATCTTTCTATTTATTCTTTTAATATCAAACACAAATATTCTATCCGATCCCTTCTATATATATATATTATCATTTGTGTACTATCAAGTTTTTTTCACACACACATATATATAAAAGTAATTAGTTAAAAGAAAAAAAACATTTTATTTATATTTCCACATATCCTGCTAGACCCATTTCACCATCCTTGTTTCACAAAATGGACCATCAAACCAACCACTAATATCCAATTATTAAAGAAAATTACAACACCATGGAAAGCATCATCAAGCATTATCTTTGCCCTTACTATTGACATGATAATTAGAAGAGAAAAATATAAAAAAGTAGTAAAAACAACTGTAACCCTAGCTAATTACTAGCTTGGCCTACCAGAAGAAGCTCCACCACCAGGACCATACATATTCCCTGGATGACGGTGCTGATAATGGTGATGTCCCATCATCGCCATACTTGACTGCATCCCAACATACATATTGCCCCCACCACCTCCACCAAACCCACCCCCAGGATTTCCACTATTCACAACACCACCATCTCCGGCAGTACCATCTCTTTGATCACCTTGCCTCACTATTCCCATGGCAGCAGTCTTCTCTCCTTCCATCTCTCTAAATTTTTGCAAGTAAATCTTCAGAGGCTCAACATAATCTTCAAACCCTAGAGTTGTCATGGCCCACAACAGATCATCACCATTGATTGTCTTCCTCTTCTCTCTTTGACACTTATCTGATGCCTCTCCAGTGATGAAGCTAATGAACTCGGACACACACTCTTGCACAGTCTCCTTAGCATCCTTTGAAATCTTTGCATTAGCTGGTAAAGCTTTCTTCATGATCCTGCTGACATTGGCTATAGGCAAGAGCCTGTCTTGCTCTCTTGGTGAAGTCTCAGTACTGTAGTTTGTATTGCTGTTGTTTTGCTCTCCAGACTCATTGTCTGAATCAGCCATGAACCCTAAACTTACCAAAAGACTCTTGGGTTTGGGTTTCGCTTAATTATTTTATGAATCATATAAATAAATATTACAAAAAATTAAAAACTTAGGGTTAGAATTTGAAGAATATATATAGAAGAGAGAAAAGCTAGCTAGGTAGGTAGGGTTTGAAGAGGATGATGAGAGTTAAAAGGAAATTTGGAAAGTTTGCTTGGCTAAAGGGAAGGGTAAGTTTGAGCTTAATTTTAATTTTCATACTATATAGTATAAACAAATTATTATTATTATTATTATTTGTTTTGTTAGGCTATATTGTGTGGGATGGATGGTTTTGGACCGACATTTATTGATAAGTTTCTTACAGGTGGATGTTTGATTAGCCGTTAGATCTGGAAATTGAAGGCTTGTAAAGGTTGATTGACTGTTTATGGAGGTGTCCACTTGTAATAGCAGCCTTGTGTGCCTCTTGGATTAATGGTGGGGTTCAACCAAAATATTTAACACTATGATAAATTTACTCGTCAATTTATATTAAAACACCATATTTTATGTTACTATACATACTTTAGGTCATAAAAATAATAGATGCTTTACTCCCTTTCTGCCAGCCATATATTTAATATAATGCCATCAATTCATGTTGATAATAAAAAAAATAGTTTTAAAATTATGATAATAATCATTTTTATCTATATGTTGACTGGGGTCAATCTGGGCTGACTTTTGACCCATGATCCAGACCCTATCCTGGGTCGACCCTCAAGTTGAATTTTAAAATTATGATAATAACCATTTTTATTCTTATGTCGACCCTCACGACTTGTGACTCGGGTCTTCTCCTGTGTTGACCCCTAAATCATATTTTAAAACTATGATAATAACTATCTTTATTCTTATATTGTCTCGGGTCAACCCGAGCTGACCATCCAGACTTGTGACCTGGACCTTGTCCCGGGTCGACCCTCTAGTTGGATTTTAAAATTATGATAATAACTATTTTTATCTTATATATTGACCCCAGTCAATGGTCAACCCAACCTGTGACTCGAGCTTGGCCCATGGTCGATCACTAAGTTAGGTTTTAAAACTATCATAATAACAATTTTACATTGACCTGAGTCAATGATCAACTCGATCTGTAACTCGGGCTTGGCCTCGGATCGATCTCCGAGTCGAGTTTTAAAATTATGATAATGACCACTTTTATTATTATATTGACTTGGTTAATGGTAAAGTTGACTCGTGATCCATGCATGGCTTCAGATTGACTCTCAAGTTGAGTTTTAAAACTATGATAATAACCACTTTAATCTTTACATTGACCCGATCAATGGTAAAGTTGACTCGTGACCCAGGCCTAATACCAGGTCGATCTTCGAGTTGAGTGTTACAACTATGATAATAATCATTTTTATCAAAATATCGACCCGAGTCAATGGTCAACTCTATTTATGACCTGAGCCTTATCTGAGATCGACCCTCGAATCGGATTTTAAAACTATATTATTAAATGGTTAATATTCTTTGATTTGCAATGAACATTGAGATCATAGCTTGTAGCCAAATCATTAGTGATCGTAAAAAATTTCTCTATAATCGATGACTTGCAAAACTCTAAGATATAAAAGAGAAATTGATGATCTTTTCATCGTTGGTTCATTCTTGATTTATCAAATTTTTTATTAGGTGAAAATTCTCGACGATGTTGTAACCATTTAATAACAGTTTTGCACCCTTACACTCTCTCAACAAGAAATATAACAAACAACTCTATTGTATGCATCACTGGATAAACATAAACAACTCTAGTTCTTTAAAGAAACATGGTAGAATAACATGCAAACTGGTTGTCAAAAGTGATTCCATATTTTGACTCTCCGAATGAGTCACTCCCGTTATAAAAAGCACTCCTCTAATAAGCTCTAGCCTCAAGAATAGCTACCGCCATCAGTTTTTTTTTTTTTTTGGTGAATATCACTCATGTACTCCTTAAAAAATAAATAGATGTGAGACAATATTAGCAAGTTAATTGGGGTGCTACGGGTTGAACTAGATCAATATTTTTTTAAAATTAATCGATCAAAACCTGATCAATATATGTGATCACGGATTAACTTGTCAAGTTAATCGAGAACAAATAAGGTCAATTCTATAATGATTTTTTTAAGACCTGACTTGAATTGATGGGTTAGTCAAGTTTCAGGTAAATCTAACAAGTTGGACGGGGTTTAACGCAATGCACTCAACTCATGCTTGATTAGTTTCGCTAGTTTAGTGATGTATATAGACTGATAGAGATTACGTGCCGAACCTAAACAAATTAAGGGGATGCAATGGAAAAAACATTGTTTCAATAATTTCAAACAAGGGAGATTGGATATCGTAGATGGGAATAGATAGGGCGGGCTTGAAAATGTAGAGAGAGAGAGAGAGAGAGAGAGAGTTACTTGTGTTCTTCTGCCCACTTTATGAGACGTGTCTATGGCTCTACATATGCTTAAAGATTTGGTAAACGGGTTTTTCCCTTAACGTGATTGATTAATTAATTAATTAATCTTTAACCTTGCTATAAAAGATAATTAATTAAGCTTTAACCTAGCTATAAAAGAGAACACGTCGACGACAAGAGTAGGCAACCAACCTCCATTCAACGTCCCTTCCAACTTCCAACTTCTGCCATTGTACAATTGGTGAAGCCATGCATGCTTGCTGGTACGTATGACCCACTTGCCCTTCCATTTCATTTCATCTTCAAGCTTGTTTTCTTCTCCTTTTCTTTGACAGTCAAGTGTCAACGTTCAACTTCTTCAATTCAATTAGTTAACCAACCAAGGCATGATATATATATATATATATAAAGGAATGAAATCTATATGAAAATTATTCACCGGATAATTTGACCATCAAGTGAATTATGAAATATAATCATTATCATAACTAATAATCTCTCGGTTATTTTAATTAATTAATTTGAAAATAAAAAAATATTATTATACTTTTGTATTAGGAATCGAGATATCGTTGTTGATTTGAATCACAACTTCAAAAAAAATCACAAATAAACAGGTTTTTAATTAATTTTGATATATGAAAACTAAGTTTAGGATAATTCTTCTAATGATTTAAAAAAATACCTTGTCTCATCATCATTATTGTATATATATATCTCAATGTTATTCTCAATTATATGGGCCATATAGAAAGGAATTTGATTCATGGATATTATTGAGTAGAGAAATTGGTTGACCATCCAAGTCAACTCCTGAAGGGCAAAATTGTAATAAGAAAAAAATCCAAGGGGGAATGAACACAAAATTAAGCCCCTTATAAAACCAAAAGAGGATCCTCCCTTTATAATTGTTTCTCCATGCCACATCTTATGAAAACAAGTAGAAAATCTTGCAACAAACACAAAGAGGATGAGCTACTTTAGCGGCTGCAACAATATTCTTACGATGATCACCAACTTCATTCCCACCATCTTCATCATCTTCATCATCACCTTTCAAGCATCAATGGCCAAAGCAGAGAACCCATTGCAAGAGTTCTCAAATAGAGAAGAGTTGGTGCAATTGGCTGGTTATGGGGAGGAAAAGCTATCAACCGTGCTAGTCACAGGCACGATTCTTTGTGAGGCTTGCTTGAATGGTGGAACTCAACTCCATGCATGGCCAGTATCAGGTTGTTTTTTTCATGTTCCTCATTAATTACATATTGATATTGTGATAACTGATCTGGTTTAATATCCTGATTACATGCATTTAGTGTTTCTTTTCAAGTTTGAACACAGATCATTATAGAAACTGGTCATGAACATATTGATGTGATAACTCTTCACTTCTTTAGCCCATGTTATCCATTTCTTTTCAGCTTTCCTCTCGTGGAAATTAATTTCCATGCTTCGTCGAGTTACACCCTCAACAATTTTGGAGCTGTTAATTAACCCTCCCCCTACAATTTTTGGACCTTTCTTTCCTTGTAATTACTTGTGTACAAGTAGTATTTTATCTAGGCTTATGATCTTAGCCTTCACTCTTAGCTAGTTTTGCATAAGGTTTGGTACTGTATTAGGGTTTCTTGTTAATCTTGTACGTACTTAGTTTTTGAATAATGATCTTTAATTGTTTGAGAGGTCACTAGCTAGCGTTCAACCTATCATGGGTAGAAATAACATAGTTTTCAGCCAAACTTGTCATCAAAGGAAAAATTAATTAAGCATGAAGCTACAACTAGGGAGTGTGTGATCATGGGTTATATATATATATATAGGTGAAGAGTCATCATGGCTGCTATCTATGTCAAGGCAACTGCAAAATGAAGCAATATATATACGAAGACATATTATTGTCAAAATACAGCTCTTTTTTCTATTTATTTTCACTCCCTATAAGCCTTCATCAGAACAAGGGTGAAGCTACAAATTTAACATGATTTCTGGCTTATTTAATCTCTAGCCCATATATAGAAAAAAATTGAATGCTAAAATTTGAAAAAAATTCTGGCTTAATTGTGCCTCCTTAGGCACTTCCAAATCTTTACTTTTCGTGTAAGAAAGAAAATTGTTCTTCTTTGAAGCCTTCAGTTTGGAATTTAATTTGCCTTTGATACAAATTAATTAATCACACCTTTACATTTATATATATATATATATATATATATATATATATATATATATATATATAGTTTTATGTCTTCTATAGTTATTAAATCCAACCATAATGATCAATCCAAAATTTAATTAATTTATCTTTTAACCCGAGCTTAATGTAATTTAACCCGATGAACCCCACAAGTTTAATAAATGAATGCCTGGAAAGAAAGCTAAGATCCACCGACCTTGACTACTATGATCCAAACCACCCATATTTTACGCACTGCTTTGGATAAGAGTAGATAGAAGCCCTGGATTAAAACACACACTACTTGCTGTCACCACAGTCAAGGCCCAAGTGATTAGGATGTGCTAATCATTTTAATTAAACATTGACGAGGAAGATGCTCTTGAAGAGAGATGGAGAAGCCCACATAAACAGCAACATCTCACCATAAATTGTGATTGAAAATGCATTTCAGAATTTATTTTGACAATTTAGGAATAAATAAATAAAATTCCATTTGAATGAAGTGCAAGATCATTTCACGTAAATAATTCAATCCTGATTGAGAAGAGATTTATTTTTGATACTCACAAAATTTGAAAGGTAGAACATGAATTCTTAAAATTATGTTGAAATTCTTGAAGGTGCTTTGGTATATGTGGAATGCCACACTGGTGGGAAGTGGAGCAAAACAACTTCTTCACAAGCCATGTCGACAGATGAATATGGAGATTTCCTAATTGATCTACCTTCCCACCTCCATGGAATTCCGAACCTGGAAAGAACATGTTCAGTTAAGGTTCTAAGATTGCCACAGAACTCGGTATGCAGACCAGCTCATGCCAGGAAACAGAAGGCACTGGAATTATCATCAGTTAGGAATGGCATCCGTAATTACAGTGCCGGGGAGATCAAATTTCTTCAAGTAACATCTAAACCTTTACAAGCATGCACCCAGAAAGGAAGCAACGATAAGCAGATTGCGTACTAGATAACAGGTTTATAAGACTGGAATACAAGAACAAGGCTCACTTGGATGGCGCTTTAGTCACAGCATTGAGTAACAAGGTTCAATTCCTTTCTACCAGTCGTAAAATACATGAGTGGCAACTATATAGCATGTAGATAAATAATGATATCTTTTAATATTGCAAGCTTGCAGTGTTTGTAATTGTAGAAACAAGATTGTATAACAGAAATTTTCCCAAGCTGCGATGAAAAAGTATGATATAAACGGTTTGGAAACCATTATATGTATTTATTGATTCACAAAAATGAACAAGCATGAAGAACAGACAAGACAATTGTCCAAGAGCACCCTTTCACCTTTGGGAAATCCTAAAATTGACTACTACTCAGGATTTACAATTTTCTGTTCACCTCCAGAAACTATATATTTCGCAACATCAGCGCAACAGGTAAGTTTATCTGCTTTCTCCTCGGGGATTTCAAAGGAAAATTCTTCCTCAAAAGCCATGACGAGCTCAACCCTGTCTAAACTGTCCAGGGACAAATCTTTTTGGAAATCAGCTGCTGCAGTAACCTTTTTCAGAGGTCAAATGAAATCAACATTACTCTTTTGACCTATGTGCAACGGACAAAGTGATTGTTTGCTGAAATTAAGTAAAAAGCCTCTTTGTTTTGACATAAAGTGTCACCTAACAATCAGGTTAATAGTACATGTAAATTTAATCAAATGAAGAGTAAAGGTCAGACGTCCATTTGAAAAGAATCATAAAATGGACAGGAAACAGAAAAAAACAAAGAAAATTACAAGGGAGCCGTCAATTAGTTACCTTATTGGCATCGATTTTATCAAACTTCTTAACCAGTCCAATGACTCGATCCATGATTTGATCAGGGCTGTTTCCTGCTGATGTACACATCTGCCAACGAAGTTGCTTGAACACATTTCCCCTCTGAGCAAACAGCAATTGTTCTGCAGAATCCCTCAGCCCCATGTGGCTCAAGATGGAGTTTCTCACGCTTTGCATTTTTAGACAAGCTGGAAATCAACATAAGTCACTCAAATCAGAATGTGTAAATCAAATCACGTAAAAGCAGTGCCAAGACAGCACATATGCATGATTGACAGCTGAACCATAATCAAAATTCAAGAACACACTTGTATAACCAATAGGGAAGCATTACATCAACAAACCAGAATTGCAGGTAGCGTCCTGGCTAGCAGGAGCTAATTTTAATCAATAAAATGTAAACCAGGAACATTTCTAGAGTGAAAAGAAAGCACTAAGGCCTGAATGTACAAACAAATACAAGCATCCACAATTCAAAAGAAACCCCAGAATTTTTTAAAAAAATTTTACTGCTTGCTTCTCATAATTCATCATCTTGCACTACTAGCCAGATTAAAGAAATCAAGTATCTATAAAACACACAATTTTTACAAAAGGGAAGTCTACCTTGGCATTGTGGCTAAAACCTGAACAGGAAAAGACCCTCAAGAGCAAATCTGTCAAATCATTCAAAGTTTACAGCTTTCAGAAAAAAAGACATTATTCATAGTTAAATGCATGATATCACATTCAAAATTGACAAGGAAACCACAGTGGAAAGTAACACAAGAACCAATCTCATGCAAACATGATTCCTACATATATTAATTCACACGCTTTCCAGGCCCTTTTCTTTTTTCAAATCTAATGTTTAAAAACACTAACGTCAAAGCAACAAATTCTGACAGAAAAAGCTATCAACTGCTTACTCACGAGATTTTGTGTCTGTGGGTATTGACTTTCGAGTTAAAAGAATAGTCTCGTTCAGGTGTTTGATTTATTGCCGCAGTGAAGTCTCCCTGTTGAATGAGAGGTAGAGTCTTGTCAATTTTAAGCTCGGTCTCATGGGCGGTCCTTGTACGATGTGGATGGAGAGAGTGCTAAATGGGTGTGAAGCAAACGATGTCGTTGTGCTAATATATTGGTTTCTGCTGCTTTTCAATGGTTTTACGGGTAATATTTCCGTTTTCATGGATCGAAACTAAGCCCAT
>Ga0325414_1005329_pt1 | contig 13581 bp, 8 predicted proteins | sample PopdelMetagenome_8_FD_206183 | JGI IMG/M metagenome (GOLD analysis project Ga0325414, IMG submission 206183) | Populus deltoides microbial communities from Bellville, Georgia, United States - Leaf-PdKOR-R3 | ecosystem: Host-associated > Plants > Phyllosphere > Phylloplane/Leaf | place: USA...
TATATATATATATATAAACTGAACACTTTTTAGTGAGGGCTCTCATGCTCATGTTATCCTAAGAATGTAACTTACCTCCTACACTTTAATGCGATTAATGGAAGAATTTGATCTTTTTAGTTCAATACACCACCCTTCATAGATCCATCTATCCTTTTTATCCCTTAAAATGTTTTCTAAATATGGAAGTTGATGTAGGCTTATCTCCCTAATCATTTAGAAATTTTTCTAATTATGGACATCAACAGCAGTTATCCGACTTCTAGTCATTTAAAACTTTCTAACTACAGGTTCATCCTTTATGGATTTCCCTTAGCATCTTAGAAATTTTTCTAAGTGTAGGCTCACTATGTCCAAACCCAACGTACTTGTATCCAGGCAATACGCTTGAACTCATTTTTCTCCTCTAATATTCTTAGACATCTTATCCAAGCTCAACACTCTCTTGAAATTTTTTTTGAAACTCCACGCTAGTCCCTCGATATTTTATATTAATCTAATATATATTATTTTGAGTAGAATACAACTAAAAATATCACAAAGATAAAATTACACTTTAACCCCTCCTCTCCACAAAAAAAAAAAAGATTCATGGACTATAAATACACTATGAACTCTTCAAACTCAATGTTTACAATCTCTTAATTCTTAATATTTTTAATATACATATTCTTAGAGTCTATCTCTCTAAAATATCATTGTACTTTTTTCTCCAAAAAAATACTTACTTAAGCATTTAAGAGTCCTCAAATCTACAAAAGAGGATCTTTACAGATATTAGCTACCAGTCACCTTGACTTACCAGACACCACCAGCTATCAGCTATCAACCACTTGAATTTTCTATATCAAGCCACCAGAAACCTAGACCAAAGAAAATGTATTAGTTGTTTGAACTAAGATATGAATCAATTATTCAATACATAAGTTTTATTTCTAAATTATTTGGATATTTTGATACCTCATCACTACCATACTTCAACACAAGACATTGATATAATTGACCATAACCAGCATGTTAATTGTGACATTAATAAATCAATGTATGAATAAGCATGTCAGTAAATTTATCAACATAAACATACTGATATGTTCTATATTATAAGATCAATAGTCTAAAGTCTTGTGACATGTAATCATATTCAGGAATAGAAGTATGACTGGTGACACTGTCGTGATCATTTTAACGGGAAATTATCTCGTGAAACTATTTGGTAGTATAATAAAAATCGATGCCCAAATTCGAGTCTTTTCCTTGTGATAGAAGGGAAAAGATTATAGCTAGAATGCTGGCTAGGCATGTTTGCATGAGGTTAGGTAAAAACAAACAATAAGAAACCTGTTACAAAAAACCGACATTGACATCGGAATATAGACGTTGAAAGCCCTAGGTTTGTTTGTGTTAGCTGTTTTGCTCGTCTATAGTGCGTAAGCAGTACAAGATCTAGTCAAGAGTGAGCTGGTGTCTAATATGTTAATTTCCTTGTATAAGCTAGTAGCCTGTCACTAATGGGAACAATTAATTTACAGAGAGACCAGCTATGGTGGAAAAAACCAAGAGCTAGAACATAGACATCTACGATATATGTTGTTCTTATTACTTTTTTATTTAGTTAATTTCAGGGAGCAGAATAAGTTTCTCGATTTCATGGGCCCTTAAACTTGCTGTCTTATTTGCCAAAGGTGAAAACCAAAAACCTATCATATTTATCTACTATATTGTTCTTGTTGAAATGGAAGGTGTTAAAGTTAAACTCAATTGAAAGCAACAATGATAAGCCAAAGGAAAGTGTAATGTTTAGATGCTTGTCAGTGCAAGTGGAAAGCAGGCAACATTTCTTTAGGCACCAAGAACATCTGTGTTATAGACAGGGTTTGCAGTAAAAGGACTCGACCATTCCTCGTATTAACCTACCTAGCCAGGGGCGAAGACAGGGGGGGTTGGCAGGGACCCCGGCGACCCTGCAAGTTCATTCTTAGTATTCTGCACAAATCACAGCATTTTGGCTTCTTTTAATTTTATGTTTTGATTCTGCCCCTCCTGTACCTAACTATATACAAGTGGTAGAAAATATTATCCTAATTGAAACCCTTAGCTTCTTCTTTCTCAATTTTTCATGAGCAATGTTAGTCTTATGGAAAGTTTTGATCTCTCCGATTCATTTTCTAAGAAGTAGAATCCTTTTTATCAACAAAACTTATTAATAAGACTTACTGATTAAAATAAAATCAATTTATTTGAACTCGAATCACGGATTTTTTTTCTTTTTTAAAATGTATTTATGGCTTTAAACATTATTTTTTTATGAAAAAAATTACCCCATCTACAACTAGTAAAAAATTGAAAGGATTTTCTACTACGTGCATCAAAACACAAATGAAGTACAATCTGATTTGAATAAAAAGTAGCTAGGAAATAAGACTACTATTGGTGCACTAGTAATATGTCCAACGAAGAACATTTTTTGATCCGCAACATTTGATTTTGTCATTCCAAAAAAAAAAAGATATTGATTTGATTATACGTTGCACCAAGAAATTCTCAATGACAGCAGCTGCACATGCTTTTGCCCTCGAAATCAAAACTCACTAGCTGCATGTAGGCCCATATAGTTTTTCTTCTTTCTTTAATTAATTTCTTGTTCAATAACCAACAAAGAAAGAAATTATTGGCCGCGAACCTCGCCTCTGATTCACACAAGGAAACGAATACAGGATCCTGATTTTGACATGGAAAAATAGTGAGCTCTTAAGCTGTACACTTTGGAGCCCGTAAGAGAAGCCGTAGTATCCGTGTATTTCCTGACTCGTGATCAAAGCTAGTTATCCACATGGGGATCGAGATTTCTGATTCTCTTTTATGATTCCCTGTCTGCATGGCCTTTGATCATGGATGGTGGAGTACTGTGAAAAGAAAACAAGGACCAGAGCATACTGAAGGGTCTTCGTTAAGCAGTTAGGGTTTGGGAGCGTGAGATAACATAAAAGGTCGCCAAACCATGCTGGTTCATACTCCGCAGAGATGATTCTTGGATGGTGGAATGAATTGTGAGTGAGTGAAAGCTACTTAGCAAGATGATGGTGGGATTGTGAGTGAGTGAAAGCTACTCAGCAACTCCTTTCTTCCATCCAATCACACGTGGTGCTCGAAGGCAATTCCATGTGGCATTCTCTTTCTCTTCCTTTAAGCAATAGATTTCTCATTTGCACATGCATGGGATCCTTGATGTTTCACATCAAGATCAGTTCTTCTTCTTAGTTGCCAATTTTGTGAAGGAAAGTCAAATTTTCCATTTTCTTATGATCCTTTATTATTTCTCTTACATTTTCTCAGGCATTTTGTTGTACAAAACACTATTTAGGCAGCCACCCACACTATTAATTTCTCATTGATCTATCAATTTTCACATCACCGTACTTGTCTTAATAGATTCAACGTAAGTGTACAAGTGATTTGTCATGTGGTTTCTTCCAAATCAGAAGATTTGCAAATCAATGTAAGATTATGCTTGACAATTTCCCAAATCAAACCAATCAATTATGTTTTCCATCGAAATCAAACCAATTAATCAGACTATTGGGGTGTCGCTGGCTACACTCGAGGATTTAGTTAGCTAGTCACGTATTACAAGGGCCATAGGACATTTGAGATAATCGGTGACAAATCTTTAAAGGGATGGCTTCGATGGAGGAGAACGTGTTGCTATCAGCTAAAAAAAAGAAAAAGTTCACTTAGCCCAAATTGCTTCTGCTACTGTCGCAATGACCACTTCAAAAATATATATTCAGACTCGTTACAGACTATCATACGCCATGCGTACAGAAAAGGGATTCGACAAAGCTTCTTGAGAAGACAATGGGGGGTGATAGATATATTGCATGATCATTGGCATTCATGTGCCCTGGCTGTAGTATTCAATCGAGGTAACTCCTTTTGATGTGAATCACGCCTGGACCTAATCATTTTCACACTTGGCCATCCCATTTTTAGCTACAGATTTGAGAGCATTTCACTTTATTAATCGATTGTGTTTGGGACATGTCTGGTAGTTGAGTTCAAACCTGCTACATGATTACTCGCATAATTCTCTCTTTAGCTGTGGAGAGATTGACTATATATGTTATCTACCTGGAGAAAACCAAAAATGCAAGGACAGGACTTACAAAAAAGTTAATTCCATCTATTTACAGAGGATAAATATGGAAAGATTACGTTCACCATATATACCAGACATATCCAACCTTCAGTAATAAGACACAAAGAGTTGCGTCTACGTTAGGGAAAATTGTATGAACAATATGTCTGTTAAGACCATAGAATCGACCCCAATTCCAGAAGGATGTCACAATTAATCTCACCACAAAGAAGAACATGACGTGAGAATGCGAGATGATGGGCGAATTAAGCAGAGCATGCTCATGGAACAGACAAATTTATTGGAAGTGTTAATTTGGTGAAGTAATTAGCAGAAAGCGAATGATAGAGTGAATAGGTGAACATCACATGACAAACAAATAAGACTGTTGGTTAATCTTATTTTAAGAAAATGAGCTCTTTCGATTTAATTTTTAGCTTAAATTCTTTATTTATAAATAACTATGAAATATATATTAAAACTAAAATTACTACTAAAATATATATACATCTGTTACTAAATTACTTGGTTTAATACACACAGACTTGAAAATTTTAAAATAAATTATAACTAAAAAAGATAAAAAAAGAATATGATGTGATCTTTATAGATGATTTTTCAACACAAGGCTACATATTTTTTATATTTATTCATAGATAAAGAATTTAAATCAAAAATTAAACTAAAAAAAATTATTTTCTTAAGATAAGCTAAAGTAACATGTCCTACTCAATATTTTCATTCATCTACACTGTTAAGACATCCAGCAACATTGGTTGGATATTTAGGGAATGAGTTGAAGCATATAAATAGATCATGCCAGCATCTGTAACACAGCATTAAGACATCCAAAAATATTAATAATAATCTATGATTATGTTTTCATCAGTTATTTGAGTGATTTGGAGTTTCCCTAAAAAATAATTTTAAAAAAAATAAAAAATATTATTTTAATATTAACAAAAATACTTTAGAAAACAACTATTACCTATTCCCGTTTACCTCTGCAACTTTTATGCAGTCATACGAAAAAATAAACCAACACTTGAACAAAGTAGTGAAAGCTGATAGCAATGAGCATATCAAAATTCCTAACTCAGCACTCGGCCCGAAGGCCCATCTTATCAATTGCTCATTCTTTAGTAAGAACCAGGATTGAGGAAAAGAAATGAAAAAAGTCATATCTATTTTATTAAAAAAAATACTTTTTACATTAATTATAATGATCATTCATTTATTCGGACAATCCTCTTCTTGACCTATGTATCTACTTGAATATGACAAAAAAACAATGTAGTTTTGATGCGTTTTTCAGCATTTTCCAAGTAAAAATATTATTTAAAATATACATTATAAGACGTAAAATTAATAATTAATCTCAATGCTTTTGTTATTTTATAAGAAATATTAATGTATTTTGTTTATAATAATTTTCATTTTTTTAGTATTACAAATGGATATTCGAATAAGAATAACATGGAGTATTACAGATAAGTTTTGAAAGGTTGTGTAAAGTGGTGGCAGGGCCGAGCTAAGGAGTTTTTTCTTGGAGGGATTATACGTAGGATGAATTTAAGTAGTGCTATACATAATTTGCCAACAAAAACTATATATATTTACAGAATTTTGACTCTTATATAAGATATTGAGGAAAGGATCGGCCTACCATTTTACAAGTTCTGTTGATGCTCGAGGAATTATAGATTGAGCTTGCAGCTGAGCAGGACACTCAATCACTGATATCGTCTTCCTGAACAAGATATGGATTGTTCTTAATCTTACATGACCATGTTGGCGATTTATCTCTATACAAGGCAGGGAAATTAGTGTTCCGGAGTGCTGTCAAATAGGTGAAGATTCACAGAACTGAGGCTGTCATCAAGGTTCCAGTTTCAGAAGACAGGATCTGTAAACAACTTCATTATAAGGGAAATTATCAGCAAAACTAGATTTTCTGAGTTTTGAGAAATATTCATTTGACATCTATTAGATAGTAGTCATTGCGGAAGTAACAGGAGCAATTTGAGTTGTATAGAACACGTTTTTCAATATTGAAAACTTGGATCGATCAAAAAAGCAAAGGTTCATCTTTATGAAACGGGAGTTTCAGAGATTTAGTCATAGTACTTGGTAACATTGTGGCGTAGCCACAGGTCATACATGACCATGTAAAATGAATCATGTTTGAATGGAGGTAGATTCCTCTGAAAGTGCCTTTGGACCTGATTCAAGAGTAGGGAGTTAAAGAAATTAGACAGTTCACGCACAATATTAAGGGTTTAGTGCATTCAAGGAAAACAATATAAAGGAACCTAATCTACAGAGTGAATTTCACAAACAATTGAGTAGAGGGCTTAATTTGTGAGAGAAAAGTGTATGTTCATTCAAGGTGTTGGTCTGCAGGGCTTCGTATTATTGCTATGGCATGTCTGCATGGATTTTCTTCAGTTGATAGATATCTCTCCTTGAGTATTACAGAGAATTTCTTCCAGTCAAGAATGTCGTTGAATGGTAATTCATAGTAATCTGAAAGGATAACAGCAGAGAAATTCTTGACTGTAGGTATAGATACGGATGATTAAAGAGCTAATCTATAACCTGGAACACATCCAAAATCAACTGAAAACAAAATGCTTGTATAAATGAACTAATCTATCACCTGGAACACATCCAAAATCAATCAGATGGCCTCTCGGACAAATGCAAAACTTGGACGTGCACTAATGCTGTTGGTATACCCAGCGTCCTTCTTCAGTACTAATTTCCAGTCCTACTTGCATGGAATTAGAAGCATGCCAGCATACAATTATCGAGTCTTGAAAATCAGCATCAGAATATCAATGCAATAGGACTGTGGATCAGTTAGTAAAGATCTTCCTGCATAAACTAGGTTAAAATATCTTATTCAATGAAAATGAATTAAGAAAGCCATCTGCGAATAGAAATGAATTTGGGAAAAATATTCGACAAGATTTGGCATAATTCCTTTGTTAATGGATCATGTCTCCTCTGTTCAGCAGGATTATTTTCATAAATATCAAAATGCTATTCTAATTCAACCAAAAATGAATGAATGGAATAGCTCACTCATGATTTTAAGCGCACATATATATATATATATATATAGATACCATATCTAAACTAACAGAATTTGATAGTTAAAGCAACCGCCAAACCAACAGCACAAACAATTAATTCTATTTCTTTCTTTCTTTTGACCTCGCATCAATATTCTCTTCTCTACAAGAAAACTTGGATTCCCAGCTACCCCTCTCTCTCGTTCTCAAGAAAATGAGTATTCTCAAAGAATTTACGCTCGTGATCATCGTTTTGGGCGTAGTCTTTATCCTGTGCCAGCACAGCCAGTACAGCTATTGGTTACCACTCACTTCTCATGTACTCTCTTTCTTTCACTTTCTGTCTTTTTTTTAATAAACTTATTTTTGGAAGGCCAATTTCACGTTTTGTCAGTCTCTTGGATTACTTTTATGCGCTAACGTTCTTCTTGCTGTTGTTTCAGTGCCCTTGTTTTCTCTACTAATGCTCTTTCTTTCACTCTTTCTCCCAATCCAAGATTCTCTGTTTGCTTTCTTGCATGCAATTCCTTCTCTCTTCTTTTTTGGTGCAGTTCGTAGGTTTTAAATGCCAATTTCAGTTCTTAATAATTTTTAATCAATTTCAGTTCCCTGCTTTATCTATCTTTTGCTTTCTCTCATCTTCTTGCCCCCTTTTAACGCTCTTTTTTGCGTCTTTTTGAAGGGCGATTTGATTCAATATACAGTTCAAGATTCGACCGACGACATCTATCACTCAAGAGCATTTTTCTTGCTGAATCATGAAGCAATGGAGAAGGATTTTAAGGTCTTTGTGTACCCAGGTGGAAACCCAGGAACATGTTATCACTCAAAAAATAACACGCTCGAGAGCAATCATGCAAGTGAACATTACTTCTTCATGAATCTGAGAGATAGTCCGTTTCTGACTAAAAATCCTCAAGAGGCTCATCTCTTCTTTATTCCCATTTCTTGTCAGCCATTGAGTGACGAGGTATGAGCTTAAATTGCAAGAAATTATTTAATTTGATCTTTGTGGTTGAATATAAGCTATGAGTCTAGTATTTGCTTATCTTTATGCTGGGAAAGAATTTCATTTCTTGTGCATAAATAATGTAATCGTGCATCTTTCAAGGATTCAAGAGATTGATGCAGATATAGATGGTTAATTTATTGATCTTTGTAGATATTTCCATAAGTTTGTTGATTGGTTCTGTTTTTTTTTTTCTTTTTTTTTTCTTTCTCATAATTTGGATTTAAAAACTGTCTTGTTTTAGCTGTCAAGCACTATATATCCTACATTAACATTCCATCTCACTCTTTTTGGTATGCATCTAAAGCAACGATTTTTTCTTAATGCAGGAACCTTTACCTGGTTATAAAGAGAAGGTTATCAAGAGATATGTCAAGAGCTTGATTTCCACATACCCTTACTGGAATAGGACTTTAGGTGCTGATCACTTTTTTGTCAGTTGCCATAACATTGGCAGCACGGCTACTAAAGAAATCCCGTTTCTCCTGAAGAATGCAATTCGACTTGTGTGTTCACCAATTTATGATTCCGACTATATTCCACAGAAGGATGTTGCCCTCCCACAAATATTGGAGCTCTCTCTACCTCCTGATGGAGATGACATGTGGAACAGGTAATCTGTTATGGTGTAACACTGTATTATATCCTTGAGTGGTGTGCTTTCGAAGGCATTTATGTAATTCAATTCCCGATTTTCCATGAACATTTTTGGAAACTATACTCCTTAAGTGAGCTCAAATACTGAACTTCAGAAACCTGATGCAACTTGCCAGGTCAACTGTGGAGTCTCGCCCTCTCCTGCTGTCCCAAGAGATGATAAACCCTCCTAGGTAGTGTGAGATATTTACCAAATTTAGCTTTTCTGAATGATTTTTGCTCATCTGAACAACAGTAAAATCTGGCATTAGAGTTCCCTGCAAGTATCACACGCCTATGGGCAGGATTTTCTCTCTTGATAATGATTATAACTTGGGAGTCGCATTCTTGAGCATTCATCAAATGGGCTGCAGTGATTAATTCTTTGTTATACATCTTGAATTCGATTTATGCTTTCATATTTCAAACTTCTCATTGAAAGTTTGTAGTTCATAACACATTAACAGAATCATTGATGCTTTGGCTAAGCTTCTGTGGAAAATATTGCAGGACTAAACTTGGTTTCTGGGCTGGTTCTCCCAACATCGCACATTTCTTTTCATTCAATCCACATATCAGTTTAATGTGATGTAAATATGTCTGTAATTTAAAATGATTTACAACTAGATGTTTATCTACTAGAAATTAGGAATATAAATCCATGTATGTTATCTATACATTCTTACAAATAAAAAAAGGTTAAGTTTAGATCTTTAATTCAACAATACATTCTAGTTGGTACACATCCAAAAAGACAACTTTTTACAGAATCATTGGTGCTTTGGCTAAGCTGCTGTGGAAAATATTGCAGGACTAAACTTGGTTTCTGGGCTGGTTCTCCCAACTCAGATGTAAGGAAGAAACTTGTATTATTTCAAAAAGATTTTCAAGAATTTGAGTTCCATTTCGTCGAGAAATTAAAAAGGGCCACTGTGCTACACAATTTTGAAAAGGAAATATATCGGAGTAAGTTTTGCATCTGTCCTCGTGGGGAGACTCAAGTTGGTGGTGTTTGCTTATCAGAATCGATGGCTTTTGGATGTGTACCTGGTAAGAATGTTTCTCACAAGGCTTTTTCTTTTTGTTGAACACTTCAAAAATGTTCATCCACGGCAACATTTTGAAAAGTATTCAGTTCTGATGATATCATGCAAGAACATTCTTATATAAAGCATAGATAATAAAATCAAAGAAAGGGGCTGTGTATTTTACCCAGGCATATATTAAAATTCTCTGTTTCACCTCGTCAGCCTGTCCTGTGGTTTCCTTTTAAAGCAGTTCATGTGTGTCTTTCTGCAGTCATCATGTCGGACTACTATGACTTGCCATTCAATGACATTCTTGACTGGGATAAATTCTCTGTAATTCTCAAAGAAGACGATGTTCTCGAACTGGAGAGAATTCTCAAATCCATACCAGAAGGAAAGTACGAGAAAATGCATCAAAATGTTCTTAAGGTAGATATGAATTTTATCTTTATTTGGGATTAACTTTTTCATTCCCTAGATTCTACTGTGGCCTTCATGATTAACTGATATTAGCTTGAACTATGGAGAGATACCTTGATGACTTTGGTGAGATCCTTCATGATTGACTGATATTAACTGCCACCTTGATAACACTTAATTTATGTATCTTCTGGTTTTCAGGTTAGAAAGCACTTCAAGTGGCATTCTCCTCCTGCCATGTATGACGAGTTTCACTTGGTTATGTATGAGCTGTGGAAGCGCCGCCACATCATTAGGTACTGAACTACTGGAAGATGTCTCCAGTTTTGCGTGCGGTCCGACACCTTTACACCGTTTTAAACAGCATTTCCCTCTGATTGCTGGTTTCTGAAGCTGAAAGCACATAGCATAGCTTGGCGTACTTGCTCCTTTGTTTCTCGAATTTTCTTCCATTTCATTTCGCTACTCTTAAATACTTCAATTCAAGGATGCATCTGCCATGAGGCTTACATTTTAAATTGTTGCTGATCCTTTACAATAGAAAAATTGCACATATATTTGTCTGCATGTTATCGACTGTGGATGAGTTCTGGCGTCTAAAATTTTATGGTGGAATCATCCTTTTTAGTTGGTGATAGATAATTTTGTTGTGCCATGTTGCTAATATTTATCTAGCACGAATAAAAATTAAATTAAATTAACTTGATATAACCTGATTAATTTAGAAAAAACAAAAATAACTTGGATGATAGTTAAAAGCATAGTTTGACTAAAATAAATTGAATACAACATTTTTTTAATTATTGAAATAGCAACATATCGGATCGACCTGATTCAGCCTGGGTTAATCTATCAAATCTACAACTATTGTTATAAGATCAAAATAAATTATAAAATTTAATTTTTAATTAACTCAATATTGAATGATAAAATTGAAAAATATTTTTTAAAAAAGACTCATAAAAGGACCCAAATCAACATAGGTTAACCTGTCAAACCCGTGACTCGGGTCATGAGACTGGGATTACCCCACAGAAAGCAATTCAAAACAAATTATGAAACTTAATTTTCAATCAACTCAATATTAAATGATGAAATTTCAAAAAAATTAAATTAGAAAAGGATATAAAAACTCAATTCGAGTTAAATTAGGTTGATACATAATTTTTAAATTGTACCGCTGATTATAGCCTAATGACTATAGAATGTAATAATGTTGTTATTTTGCATGGTGTTGAAAATGAGAGATCTTTCATATTGTGACATAAGAGATTAGGTCATACCTTCGTTTATAAAATTAAGAGTTTGAGAATCATAAAGTTCTTGAGGCTCTTAACTTTACTAATCTTAGTACTTATATGGATTGCATTTAAAAAAACAAACTAACAAGTATAACAAAGGTTCCATAAGGATTTCTAACATTTTAGAGATTATACACATTGATATCTCAAGTCTTTATGAAGCGTATTTTAATGTTCAGAAATCTTTCATTACCTTTATATATGTATCTCTATTTATTTTATGATAAAAGTAAAAGCATTGAATGGTATTAAGGTTTATAAAGCAAAAATAGAGAAACAATTAAAAAAATAAATTAAGATTATAAGGTCAGATAAAGGTGATGAATATTATGAAATGTACACTGAAAATGGATAATTACTATTTTCATTTGCAAGGTTTTTTTAAGAAACAAGGCATGGTGGCATAATACACAATTCCAAGCTTATCTTCTTAAAATGGTATGGTTGAAATGAGAAATCTAACATTAATGAGCATGGTGAGGAGTATGATTGGCAACTCTGATCTCTTGTTGTATTTGCAGAGTGAAGCTCTAAAATCTATGGCATATGGACTAAATAGGGTTCCAAACACGGTGGTTCATAAAACATCATTTGAATTATGAAAATGTTAGAAATATAATTTAAAACATGGATATGTATTGTGTTGCCTAGCTAAAGTTCGAGTCAACAATCCATATGAGATAAAATTAGACTTAAGAATAGTCAATGGATATTTCATTGGTTATGCAAAAAAATCTAAGGGATGCAGATTCTATTGTCCTTCTAATGTGATGAGAATTGTGAAATATAAGAATGCAAGGTTCTTTAAGAATGATGATATTAGTGGGAATGGCCAACCTTGAAATTTTTTTTAAGATGGTAGTAGTTTTGAACATGTTCCTACATCTTCACGTAAATTAGTTATGTTTCATGATAACTATCAGGATTTAATAACTCAAGAACAATCAATCATTGAAGAACCACATCATCACGAGGATATTTTTACAAATTCAATTACTCAATATTCTCAAGCTGAAAATGTTGATGTAACATTTAGAAGATATTTAAGAGTTAGGAAACCTATAATGTTTTAATATTTTGTTATGTGCCTATAAGAATCTGACATGAACATTGGTGATGAAGATGGCTCTATTATGTTTTCACAAGTTATGATTGAAAATAAATCCATATTTTATTATAATACCATGAAGGATGAGTTGGATTCAATGGCTAATAACGAAGTATAAAATCTTGTTGAATTGTTTATAGAGGGAAAAACCACTAGTTTTAATTGGGTTTTTAAAACCAAAATACACTTTTTAAGCAATATTGAAAGATACAAGACAAGACTTATAATCAAAGGATTCACTAAAAAAAAAAAGAATTGATTATCACGATACCTTCTTTTTCTATTTCAAATAATAATTCATTTCAAATAATTATGGCATTAGTATCTCATTTTTTACATGGAGTTGTATTAAATAGATGTGAAAATAACATTCCTCAATAGAGACCTTGAGGAAGACATTTACATAAAACAACTAGAATGTTTCATTTTAAAAGAAATAATAACTTGGTTTGGAAGCTTAATGTTAAAGAATAATATAAATCATATATTGGAACCTTACCTAATAGTTTAAGTTATTTGGTTGAGATGGTTTTTTGATATGGTATTAGAGCCTTGATGACCAAGCGGTTACGAGATCGAATCTCGTCATCCTTATTTATTTGATAAAAATTAAGCACAAGACAATATGGACATGTGTAAATTTCAAGCTCAAAAGACTTTCACTTGAGGGAGTGTGTTGGAAAATAATATAAATTATATCTTGAGACCTTATCTAATAGCTTAAACTATTAGGTTGAGATGGTTCTTTAACACTTAAAAAATATATATATAGGCTAAAACAAGCCTCCTAACAATGGTATTTAAAATTTTATAATATCATTTCTTCATTTAGTTTTACGAACAATGTGTAGGATATCAATGTATATA
>Ga0325414_1005330_pt1 | contig 13580 bp, 10 predicted proteins | sample PopdelMetagenome_8_FD_206183 | JGI IMG/M metagenome (GOLD analysis project Ga0325414, IMG submission 206183) | Populus deltoides microbial communities from Bellville, Georgia, United States - Leaf-PdKOR-R3 | ecosystem: Host-associated > Plants > Phyllosphere > Phylloplane/Leaf | place: USA...
TACTTGTAAGACATTAGTAGGATTGCCTTCGGTATTTGCTTCCGTGTTGTTTCTACTTTTGAGTCAGATGAGTGAATAATTTTTTATTTGCTAAAGGATTAGTATAAATACTTGAATTATTAATATGAAATTGATAATGCTTCTTGGTAATTCTTATATTGTTATTTATTTATTATTTATGATTAAGCATGATCACTAATTGAAACTAAATCTTTAATATGAACCCTTATATACTTCTGAATTGATTGTTTCTTATTTGATTGATGTCATGAGTTGAGCATTGAGATATAAATCTGTTTGTTTGATTATGATATGAATTTATGGTATGCTAGTCAGAATACCCATACTAACAGGGCAATGTTAGTCTTTGTGCACATTATATCTGAACCCTAGGTGGCCGGGGGAGTCACCAACCTATGATGACTGATCATCTCACTGTACAGAGCGTCATGCTCATTGCATTTTGATTTTTTAACGAGCCTTACCTTATGATATTCTTGTTATGATCTATTTGAGAAACTTTCATGTAAGAACCTAAAGTCATATTTGTGCGTGCGTGTGTGTATTTCTAATTGTTGTCTTATTTCGTGTGTATATATTGAATGTTATTAAGTCATTGAGCTGTTGAATTTACCATCTCATTATTTGTTTTTAAGGCTCATAGCTTGTTAATAGGTTATTTTTATTGGACTTTTAGAATCTGCTTTTTTGTTGTGATTAATATTTTTTCTTTATGTAGTCTAGTTATGTTATCATATTGTGTAGAAATTTATATTGTTTAAATAGGTGAAAAAATTTGTATGTAAATTTATATTCACATAAATATAAAATTCAAATCGTGTGACAAGACACTGAAAATTAATTAATACTAGAGTGTGCTTGAGAGATATATAGGCTTGTTTCTTGGATGTTGGATTAAAAATGAATCACTGAGGCAATAATTAATAAATCCTTCACCAAACCAAATGGCTTGTCATAATTAATGATACACATATGACCTTGTAAACAAAACCCTAATTTACGATAAAATAAATACATGTAGTAGTAATTATATAAATGAACGTGGAAGAGAGAGGGGAGGGGGGGTGTGAGCGTGCCTGCACTACTACTTGCTTGCTATCCCTTCCTATTCCTTCATCCATAGTATTCAAATATAATATTTAGACTATGTCGCTGACAATAAATCCCACCTCCACCTCCTCTAGCTTCCGATTATTTTCTTATCATGCATATTCATCACTCCGACGTGCCTCCCACCCACCTTTAACCATGCATTAATCCTTGTTCAACCTAATAATTCCACCTTCAATTCCTTTACTCTCATCTCATATCTTTCTTTTCTGTCTTAATTCCCTTCAACTCATCGCACACTAATTAAGTAGGTACGTATAAGTTGTTAGCACGCAATTATAAAGGTATATAAATATGTATATATCCTCTTTCAAACCAATATATTCTCTCCAATCCAGGAGTTTAATTTCTTCTTCTCTTTGGCTTTTCATTTCTCTGGTGAGTTTTTCTATGATTACATACATTCATACAAGAAATTCATGATGATGATGAGGCGCAAATGTTGTTTTGGTGCGTTTTTATTGTGTCATCGATTAGGTTATTAGTCATGAAACATTAAACAAGCAAGCAGCAGCAGCAGCCTAATATTATTTAATTGGTTTTAATGGCATCTCTATCTTCCCAACCATCTAAGAAGGCCATACGTAGCCCAGTAAGCACTAACAACAGCAGTTCCCAGCAGGGAAATCGTGGTTCCAACAGCCAAACTGTCAAGTTCGCTAGACGAACTTCAAGCGGTCGCTATGTTAGTCTATCAAGAGATGACATTGATATTTCTGGAGAATTATCCGGTGGGGATTACATGAACTATACGGTGCAGATTCCTCTCACACCCGACAATCAGCCAATGGACACGTCCGTGGCAGTCAAGACCGAAGAGCAATACGTTTCCAATTCTCTTTTTACAGGCGGGTTCAATAGCGTTACGCGTGCCCATCTCATGGACAAGGTGATAGAATCGGAGGTGTCTCATCCTCAGATGGCGGGATCCAAGGGCTCTTCGTGTGCAATGCCTGCTTGTGATGGCATGATCATGAAGGATGAGAGAGGAAATGATGTCATACCTTGTGAATGCAGGTATAATTAATCACCAAGCATGCATGCATGTTTTGACATAATTACAGAAACATATTTAATTAATTAATTTTGCTTTGCAGGCTCAAAATTTGCAGGGATTGCTACATGGACGCCCAAAAAGAAACCGGTTTGTGTCCAGGTTGCAAGGAACAGTACAAGGTGGGTGACTACGATGATGAAATACCAAATTTTTCCAGTGGAGCGCTGCCATTGCCACCTCCAGGTAAAGGTGGTGATCACAATAACTTGACAATGATGAAGAGAAACCAAAATGGAGATTTCGATCACAACAGGTGGTTGTTTGAGACACAAGGTACTTACGGCTATGGGAATGCCTTTTGGCCCCAAGACGACATGTATGGTGATGATGGCGATGAAGAGTTTCCAGGCGGCGTCCTAGAAAATATGGATAAGCCTTGGAAGCCCCTCAGTCGCGAACAGCCAATCTCCCAAGCCGTTATCAGCCCTTACAGGTAACTTACATCTATCATTGTCTTGATTTTGGATAAATTCACTATAAACTGCTCTTATAATTAATAATTGCAACATTAATTGAAGACTAAAATGTCCCAGTTAATTTAGAGGAAACTAGTATGAACTGCTATAAAAAGGAGTTATTATAGAAACGGGGCAAGTGCTGTTCTGTGGTTTCTTACTGAGTTTGTAATGCAAGTGCAATCCCATAGTTATGATCACATACTAAATTGCTTCCGAAGGGTACCATCCAGCTTTCCGAGGCCTAAATAAAGCGCTGTCATCCGTGGTGGCAGCTGGAGAACTATATATTAGGATATGGAGTCTTTAGACTAAACACACGGGAAATAATCCATAAATCTTGGCATTTTCCATAACATTTCTGAATTATACAAATACAAATGAAAATGATAAAATGGTAAGCTAGTACAACATCTCCTCATGTATATATATATATATATATACATATACATTTGCAGGTTGCTGATTTTAATTCGAATGGTGGTGCTGGCTTTCTTCTTGCATTGGCGAATAGTGAATCCAAATGATGATGCAAGATGGTTGTGGGGTATGTCAGTGGTTTGTGAAGTGTGGTTTGCTTTCTCGTGGATCCTGGATATAATTCCCAAACTTCATCCTATGAACCGGTCCACTGATCTTGAGGTCCTCCGTGACAAGTTTGACATGCCATCGCCTTCCAATCCCAGTGGCCGATCTGATCTCCCTGGTGTTGACCTCTTTGTGTCCACTGCTGATCCTGATAAAGAGCCACCACTTGTCACAGCCAACACTATCCTTTCCATTCTCTCTGTGGATTATCCTGTAGAGAAGGTGGCATGCTATATCTCAGATGATGGAGGTGCGCTCCTCACTTTTGAGGCAATGGCCGAGGCAGCAAGCTTTGCTGATTTGTGGGTTCCATTCTGTCGAAAACATAATATTGAGCCAAGAAATCCTGAAACCTACTTCAACCTAAAAGTTGATCCAACTAAGAACAAGAGCAGGCCTGATTTTGTCAAAGATAGAAGGAAGATGAAAAGGGAGTACGATGAATTCAAGGTGAGGATCAATGGACTTCCAGATTCTATAAGGAGGAGATCGGATGCTTTCAATGCAAGGGAGGAAATGAAGATGTTGAAGCACATAAGGGAGAGTGGAGGTGATCCTTTGGAGCCAATAAAGGTCCCGAAAGCTACATGGATGGCTGATGGCACCCATTGGCCTGGAACTTGGGCGTCCCCAGCTGCCGAACATTCCAAAGGTGACCATGCTGGAATTCTTCAGGTACTAAACTACTTCGTGATCATTTTGTATTTCCTCGATCAAAAACCTGTCTTCTAAATAATTTGACAATAATATATATGTATATAATGTTAATTTGTGATCATGTGGATGCAGGTGATGTTGAAGCCTCCTAGCCCTGACCCACTGATGGGAGGAACGGATGATAAGATGATAGACTTTACAGATGTGGATATACGTCTACCTATGTTTGTGTACGTCTCACGAGAAAAGAGGCCAGGATATGACCATAACAAAAAAGCCGGTGCCATGAATGCTCTTGTAAGAGCATCTGCCGTTCTATCCAATGGTCCATTCATTCTCAACTTAGATTGCGATCACTACATCTACAACTGCAAAGCTATCAGGGAAGGAATGTGCTTCATGATGGACAGAGGAGGTGAAAATATCTGCTATATACAGTTCCCTCAGAGATTTGAAGGCATTGATCCTAATGATAGATATGCTAATCGCAATACTGTGTTTTTTGATGGAAACATGCGTGCCCTTGATGGTGTTCAGGTACTTGAGAATTAACGAAATAATTAAGTCTAATATATATAATTATTGCCATTTTTAATCACAAGAAAACACACATTAACAGCGATGGATTGATCTTACATGAGTCTATGCATTACAGGGCCCGGTTTATGTTGGAACGGGTTGCATGTTTAGAAGATTTGCTTTATACGGATTTGATCCACCCAATACAAACAAGACGGAGCAAAAGAAAGATTCAGAGACGCTTCCCTTAGCAACTTCCGAATTTGATCCTGATCTTGATTTCAGTCTGCTACCCAAGCGGTTTGGGAATTCTACATTGCTGGCTGAATCTATTCCTATTGCCGAGTTCCAAGGCCGGCCGCTAGCTGATCATCCTGCTGTCAAGTATGGCCGTCCTCCTGGTGCTTTGAGGGTCCCTCGTGAACCACTTGATGCCACTACAGTTGCTGAAGCTGTGTCTGTCATTTCTTGCTGGTATCATAAACTTTTCATTTCATCAATGATCAATCAACTCTAGCTATCGATTACAACATTATCTGTGCCTGTGACTGTTTATTTGGTTCTCAACAACAAGAGATATATATAGATTACAAGATATTCACCTTCTATCTTATTATTATTTGCTGGTGTATATTAGGTATGAGGACAAGACTGAATGGGGGGACAGAGTGGGTTGGATTTATGGTTCAGTAACGGAAGATGTTGTGACAGGCTATAGAATGCACAACCGTGGCTGGCGCTCTGTCTATTGCATAACCAAGCGCGATGCATTTCGTGGCTCAGCTCCAATTAACCTTACTGACCGTCTTCACCAGGTGCTTCGTTGGGCAACTGGCTCTGTTGAGATTTTCTTCTCCAGAAACAATGCCTTTTTGGCCAGTAGGCGTCTCAAACTCCTCCAGCGCTTTGCTTATCTTAATGTTGGCATCTACCCATTCACCTCGATTTTCTTGATCGTCTATTGCTTTCTCCCTGCACTCTCACTTTTTTCCGGATACTTCATTGTCCAAACTCTGGACGTTGCATTTTTAATCTACTTGCTGCTCATAACTATTTGCCTCGTCGTTCTGGCTATTCTAGAGGTGAAATGGTCTGGTATAGAGTTGGAAGAGTGGTGGAGGAACGAACAGTTCTGGCTTATCTCTGGAACCAGTGCCCACTTTGCTGCTGTCATGCAAGGTCTTCTCAAGGTGATTGCAGGAATTGAGATATCTTTCACATTGACTTCCAAGTCTGCAGGAGATGAAGTTGACGATATCTATGCAGACTTGTATCTTGTAAAGTGGACATCTTTGATGATTATGCCCATTGTTATTGCCATGACAAACATAATTGCCATGGCCTTTGCTTTTATAAGGACGATTTATAGCACAGTTCCGCAGTGGAGTAAGTTTGTTGGTGGAGCTTTCTTTAGTTTCTGGGTGTTGGCTCATTTGTATCCTTTTGCCAAGGGCTTGATGGGGAGGAGAGGGAAGACCCCAACCATTGTGTTCGTTTGGTCTGGTCTCATTGCCATAATAATCTCTTTGCTATGGATTGCCATTAGCCCACAAAAGCCAAATGCAACAGCTGACGGAGTTGGGGGAGGGTTTCAGTTCCCTTGAGCGCCTCAGGTTGAGTGAACACCAGATGCAAGAATCCTAGATTACTGAACTGTACCACGTGCAAGATCCAAGTCGGTTCAAGAAACTAAAAGGTTTGAGATAGAACGAGATTTTGCACCTTTTGTATTTTCTTCATGTAATTTCCTAAAAGACTTGTCAACTAGGAAGGTCATAGGTAACCTGTAACGAAGGAATGGATGGATGCTGAAAAATCTGTAAACTTAAGGTCAAATATTGATGATAATCCCAGAAATATTTTCGCGAGAATTCAGTAGAAAAAAAAAAGCGTAGTTTTCTAATCCTCCATAACTCTGTCCCCATGTGAATGAATCCATCCCTTTGCATGATGCAATTGTGATGATTTATGCTACTTAATTGCAGAATAAAGCAAGCGTAAATAAACTTGTCCATTTAGATCTCTAAGCGCAACTGTGAATGTGACTTAACAAATTACACTACAAAATCAGAGTTTTGACATCATCCTAAGAACTTTCTTTCATATCTTGGGAGCAAGATGACATAGAAATCTCTTCCCTGTGTGCTCAAGTGACAGCAAATCCGAATTCTACTGATCTGATGGCTCAAGTCACCTCCAATCCAGACTTTGGTGGTGGCGGTAGCGGAGGAGAGAAGAGAAGAGGAGGAGAGTGACTGCTCAACTGACTTGTAATTTGTTTTGTTAAGGTAAAAAAAAGGCAGCGCAGATCGTTGGCTGATGGCACTGTCTGGCAAACTGGCCCCCATGAAGTTATTTTATGGAGTATTTCATTCCATTAATTTGATAGTTTTTTTTGGGTTCAGGGTTTAGGCCTAGACGCATTCCATCCGTCCTGAGTAATTAAAAGGCCCATCATCACCCTTGCATTTGATCAAAAATAAATAATAAATCTCTACTCATCATCAAACAGCCCTTGTTCAAGGTTCAAGCTATAAAAATGGATAGCGCAGTAGAATAGCACATCCCTCCGTCTCCCTCCCTCCCTCCTAATTAATTAATCCCTTAATAAACCACCATTTCTCTCCTTTTCTTTCTTCTGCTACTCTTTTTTTTTTTTTTTTTATCATCATACTTACTCTAAACGACAACAATAACAGTTTCCTAATTACCAATCATCAATAACAATATAATAAAAAAGGTTCACAACTCTTTCCTTCTTCTAGGGTTTCCGAAACCCTAGAAAACTCCCCCTCCCTCCGTCCCTCCCTGTATTTCCCTTTCAAAACAGAAGAAAAGAAATAAAGTTGGAGCTGTTTCTGTTTCTGTATCCGTATCAGTATCAGTATCAATAGCAGTTTCTATGTGAGGGTCAGTTGTTTCCTTTTTTACCACTTGCTTCTGATTTCCTTATATTCTACTGCCACTACTTCATTTCTTTTTTTATTAAGTGGAGCAGACTGATATATGTACATGCCAGTTTAATTTTTATTACATTAAAAAAATAATTGAATTGAATTGGTGATGGAAAACGAGGTGCTTGAATTCGATATAGGTTTAGGAAGTGGTGCTGATGATGATGCTGTTGATATTGATATTGATGACGACTTGCCTTCCACTCCTCCCCTTCCTCTTCCTCTTCCCAGCTCCACCTCCACTCCTCCTACTCAAATTTACCTTCCTGAGGGTAATCTTTTGGATCTTGAGCCTTATGAGAGCATGGAATTCGAGTCTGAAGAGGCTGCCAAGGCCTTTTACAATTCTTATGCTAGACGTGTTGGCTTTAGTACCCGTGTCAGCTCGTCCCGCCGCTCTAGGCGTGATGGAGCTATTATTCAGAGACAATTTGTGTGTGCCAAAGAGGGTTTTAGGAATTTGAATGAGAAGCGTACTAAGGATAGAGAGATCAAGCGTCCCCGTGTTATTACTCGAGTTGGTTGCAAAGCTTCTTTGTCTGTTAAAATGCAGGATTCTGGCAAATGGGTTGTCTCCGGTTTTGTTAGGGGACATAATCATGAGTTGGTCCCTCTTGATCAGGTGCATTGCCTCCGTTCACACAGGCAAATATCTGGCCCTGCTAAGACTTTGATCGATACATTGCAGGCTGCGGGAATGGGCCCTCGTAGGATTATGTCTGCCTTGATTAAGGAGTGTGGTGGAATTAGCAAAGTTGGATTTACAGAGGTTGATTGCAGGAACTACATGAGGAACAATCGTCAGAAGAGCATGGAAGGAGACATCCAGCTCCTTTTGGATTATTTGAGGCAAATGCACAATGAGAACCCCAATTTCTTTTATGCTCTCCAGGGGGGTGATGACCAGTTCACGGGCAATGTGTTCTGGTCTGATCCAAGAGCTAGGGCAAACTACAGTTATTTTGGAGACACTGTTACGTTTGACACCACCTACAGGTCCAACAGGTATCGCTTGCCCTTTGCGCCCTTAACTGGTGTTAACCATCATGGACAGCCTGTTTTGTTTGGTTGTGCTTTCTTATTGAATGAGACCGAAGCGTCATTTATTTGGCTGTTTCAGACGTGGCTCACGGCAATGTCAGGCCATCATCCAGTGTCGATCACCACCGATCATGATGCAGTAATAAGTTCAGCCATCATGCAGGTCTTCCCCGAGACTCGACATCGCTTTTGCAAATGGCATATCTTCAAGAAATGCCAAGAGAAGTTGTCCCATGTGTTACTCAAACATCCAAGTTTTGAGGCAGATTTTCATAAATGTGTTAACCTCACCGAGTCGATTGAGGAATTTGAATCCTGCTGGTTGTCGCTTGTTGATAGATATGAACTCCGGCATCATGAGTGGCTTCAAACGATATATTCTGATCGCAGGCAGTGGGTCCCTGTGTATCTGCGGGATGCTTTTTTTGCAGAGATGTCTATAACTCAGCGAAGTGATAGCATGAACTCATACTTTGATGGTTACGTGAATGCTTCAACCAATCTGAGCCATTTCTTTAAGCTGTATGAGAAAGCTATAGAGAGTCGAAATGAAAAAGAAGTAAAAGCAGATTACAATACGATGAACACAAACCCAGTTTTGAAGACCCCATCTCCAATGGAGAAACAAGCATCAGGGCATTACACTAGAAAATTGTTTGCGAGATTTCAAGAGGAGCTAGTTGGGACGCTAACTTTCACGGCATCCAAAGCAGAAGATGATGGGGAGAGCATTATGTACCAAGTTGCCAAGTTTGGGGAAGATCATAAAGCTTACTATGTTAAATTCAATGTTTTGGAGATGAAGGCGAGATGTAGCTGCCAGATGTTTGAGTTCTCTGGCCTTCTATGCAGACATGTGTTGGCAGTCTTTAGAGTCACCAATGTGCTTACCCTCCCATCACATTACATTTTGAAACGATGGACAAGAAATGCCAAGAGCAATGTCATATTGGAAGAACACCCCTCTGATGTATATAATGGCTATCTCGAATCTCATACTGTTCGATATAACACCCTACGCCATGAGGCTTTCAAATTTGTAGACGAAGGATCCAAGTCCCTAGACACTTACAATGTGGCAATGGTTGCTCTGCAAGAGGCCACAACAAGAGTTGCACTGGCAACAAAGAATGAGGGGAGAACTAGTGTTGTGAATAGCCGGAATAGAGGGGACATGGCAAGCAATGGGATTAGGTCTAATTATACCAGTGGGAATCATCTGGGGAGCTCTGGCCAAATTTTGTCGGAGGTTAGAATCATTTTCCATTTACCACGCTTCATGTTTCATCCATTTTCTTGCAATCACATGATGTCAATTGATTTCATTTATTACTGTCTACTGCTTTATTTCTCCACAGACCTACATGTATATACCATTTTTCTACAATCTACGTTCATTTTCTGTTTTTTTAGCTCCTTATCAAATTGGTTTTCTGCTAAATGTTGAACTTTTCTCTCCATCTTGATGACCGAAAATTTTGATGTAAAAATTATCATGACTAGCTTCTATTTAGCGATCCAATGGCATCTGAGTTTATGACCACTTTTAGAACCTCATCCTCCTAATGACAATCACTAAAAAAGTGATAATCGCAGGCCTTTGTCCATGCATGTACACTCAAGCTTTTGAAACCCTTGCAAACATGTTGGCCTACTGGCATTCTTTCCCTATCTGTGGTTTTTGGTAGGGTTAGTTGCTTAAGAGCCCTTGATATTCTTTATATTTCTATGTTAGTAATGTTAAAACATAGTTATGGTCGTGGTCATTTAATCATGGAAATTTCACTAGAATCATTAACTGATTGCATCCTAAATTTTGGAATTTTAGATCTCATGACCTCCTGAAGACCCGTATTGAGTTATTGCCCTGAGTAGATGTTCTGAAAGAAAAACAAAGGTCAAATCCATACATCAGGGAAATCTAAGTCTCTTGATTGTGGTGACTTCATTATGAAATCCAAAAAAAAATTACTTCCCTTTATGGAATTATAAGTAGACGTTTTGGAAAATACAAGGAGAAAGGCACATATAATTTGTAACTCAACCTGAAAGTTAGGCTTTTCACTAAGAAGGCTTCTTAACCAGCACAAGTCCTATGCAAATTTGGGCGTGGAATGTTTTCTTCGTTTCTTTTGTAAGAGTGAAATCTTATACTGTTTTTCAGATGCATTGTAGGTTTTCTTTTGAGATCCTCTGCATGTCATTTAGTGCTCGCATTTCTTATATGGCAGTGCGACAAGATATCTGTATTATGATGATCTTAGGCCTGTTTTCAACTGTTTTCTTATTGTTGCTATTTTGCAGAAGGATATGGACAAGAAAATCCAAGAACTTAGAGATGAACTGGAGCATGCAAATCGAAAGTGTGAGGTATACCGAGCTAACCTCCTTTCAGTTTTAAAAGATATCGAGGATCATAAGCTACAGTTGTCAATTAAAGTACAAAGCATAAAGATTAGTATGAAAGACAGCATCTGAAGGTGCAATAGAACTTTACCATGTAGTTTCGTTTGTAATCTCTTCCTTTTTTTTTTCTTTCTCCTCCCAATCAATTGAAAGTCCAAGTACTTCAATGGTGCTCTGTGGATGAGGTTGATTTTAACTTTTCAGTGCTTTAGAGATTGTGAAAGCTTTCAATTTATCTTCTCTTGTACAGTGCACTTATTGTCTTTAGATCTATACGAGGAAGCAATGATTTCTTCAATTTTAGGCAGATGCATGGCCAAAAGTTGTGTAATATATTTAGAGAATTTGTTTTCCCAGTATCTCTCAGCTGCACCGTGAAATACATGCAGGATCGATCTTTGCTCTCTCTCTGAAGTGCATCGTTCATTGGTTTTTAGTGTCTTTATTTACAACACTGCGTGCCTGTTCACTCTGTCCGGCTTCTTTCGGAATACTGCTTTATGCATACACAATCACAGAAAAATTAACAGATCAATCTCTGAATTAAAAAACCCCCCTCCTTTACTGTGGCTTGAGGAGTGAAGTCCATGTGCTACGTGCTACAAAGCAATCTCTCAACACATGCATGGTGTCCTCCCTGACTGAAGGGCAAAGATGGCAGCAAGCATTATCAGTCAGATGCCTAGCTACTCTTTGATCATTAGTCAGCAATTTGTTATGAGCCACCAGCCACAAGAAGTTTCTGATTCTCCCAGGCCCTTTCCAACGCCAAATCAGCCTCCATATCGGTTCCATAGGGAGTTAGCATCCCTCACCCGAAACAAATAAACAGATTTGGTTGTGAATAGTCCACTAGAAGAGTGTCTTCAATACGATGCATCTCCCTCCAGTTCATTACTAGGAGCTGAATGGCTTGCTAAAACCAAAACTACTTGCACCGGGAGAAGATGAGCAAAAAGCTCCCACTTCCAATGATTTCTCTCATTTACCATGTCCGCTACGGTCGCATTCCCCTCTGCTTCTGACAGTTCGTGAGTTGTATGATGACTTAGAGCCCCATAACCATCAAGCCACACGTCTTTCAATTCCAAAAGAGGACTTTCCCTCCTTCCATTCCCTACAGACCACATTGTTCCTGCCCTCACCTGCGACCAGACCTTATAGATTGCTTTCCACAAAGGGGAATCTTTGCCCTTAGCCTTGGGATCAGATGTACATTCCTGTGACCAGCCATACATGCATCGAAGAACACAAGTCCAAAGACCATTCATGTCATTCATAATGCTCCACCCTAGTTTCATGACAGAAGCCTTATTCATGCAATGCATATCTCGCATTCCTACCCCCCCTCCAATCTCGGCTGACATATTTTCTTCCACTTAATCAAGTGAACCTTTTTACTGCCTTCATAATCTGCCCAAATGAATCAACGACATATCTTCTCAATCTCATGGAAGATGGATTTTGGTAGTAAAATGGAACGCATCGGATAAAGTGGAACAGTCATGAGCACGGATTTGCAAAGAGTGATGCGGCCTGCAAGTGATAGATTTTCACGTAGACTGCAATTTTCAAACACAAACGTAGAAGAAGCGGAGCGGGTCAGAGTCCCACTCGCTTCTTCAGAACGGGGGCCCATGTGAGAGTATGGGCTTTATAAATATTAGATCCGGCCCAAGATGTAGTTTGAGAGGTTGAGTCCACTCCAGATAAAATGGAAGGAAGCCGAGCAAAGCGAAACTTCACTTTGGGCCTTCAAAAGGTACAGGCTCTGCTGGGCATGAGCTGGAATGGCACTTACATAGACCTATCCTAAATGAATTAATCCACAGTCCTTGTAAATCTTCCTTTTTTCCAGCCTTTTTTTACCGAGGACTGCTTAATGAGTAAGCACTGTTTGCAGTTTTCGAATTACAGCCACTCCTTCCTCTTTCTTCCCACTATGCGGTAAGAGTGCTGCAAGGTAGGCAGGAATGCAATGAGTAACCCGAAGCCAACCTAAGTGACGAGAATCACTAATCTCGGCCTTGCGGGATAGAATAGATAATCAAGGCCCCATTCTTTCAACTCCAGTTGCTTTCTTTCTTTGACTTCAAGCCCACCTGTCTTCAAATCCAGATCTTACAATGACGTCAGGTAGAACAAGTCAAGTAGGTCAGGGATTTCTTAAACTTAACAATCTAGTCCCTCCCCTGATTGATAGGGGAAGCTTCTGACCTTCATCTGTCAATTAAGTGGCTGTAGCTTCTGAACCGCGTCGGTACAGTTGCTTTCGGCGCCTGTTCAATTAGCCTGTTAGGAATAAAAACCTCTTCCATCAATCTTTGGTTTTTTTGTAATTTCTATGATGCAATTGGAGTTTATTGCCAGAAAAAAAAAATCAATTTAGAGAGCTCTTTGTGGCTTTGGTGGCAACTAGATCAAGGCCTTATTGCTTCAAGAGAAGCTCCCATCAAAGATACCTATCATGAGATTTATGTACACTATCTAATAGTCCCCTGACGACCACCTCTTGAATTCTGACTACCCTCAAACCCTCCCCTAACGACCTCCTCTTCTTTCGGCAGGCAGCCGCCAACTCGAGGATCTCATCTTTGGATTCCCGAATTAGAATTAGCAAGCAAAGATGCTCGAGGGATCTCGCCTGTCTTGCTATTGGCGATTGTTTAATTTTCTTTTGATATCTTTGTCTTGAGGAGGCAATCAATTCAACGGTCAAAAGGGCAAAAAAAGAGGAAAAGAAATTCAAGTGTCATGGAGAAATCCTGTCTA
>Ga0325414_1005331_pt1 | contig 13577 bp, 8 predicted proteins | sample PopdelMetagenome_8_FD_206183 | JGI IMG/M metagenome (GOLD analysis project Ga0325414, IMG submission 206183) | Populus deltoides microbial communities from Bellville, Georgia, United States - Leaf-PdKOR-R3 | ecosystem: Host-associated > Plants > Phyllosphere > Phylloplane/Leaf | place: USA...
GACCCTCTAGGTCCAAGCCCGGGCCTAAATCTAAGCCAGATAAACTCTAGTGTGGGGACCTCTAAGGCACAAGCTTGAGCCCTCTCCTGGGTATGATGGGCTCGGGTTAGCTTATCTCAAACCCATCTTAAATCTTTAAATTTGGAGCAACTCAAGTTGCTTCCAAACAATCTATCAAAAGGTCACATAGTTTCATATCCCTATGTGTGACTATGATTGTGAATCATAGGGAATCTAAAGGTTTTCATATCCAAAAGTGTAATTATGATTACAAAACATGAGAATTCAAAGGACAACACGTTAGAACATGGAAGAGAGTTTAAATTTTTGCACATTTTAAAATTTAAAATTGACAAAAAAGATTGTGGCACATATCTAAATCATGAAACACGTGACTGGAGGGGATAAGACCTTATTAATGAGGGGCAAACCTATATAATCCTTGTAACAACCTCTTCTCTTCATTTCTTTATAAATCAAAAGTTTTTCTCTTATTTTTGAAGGTTTTTAGGCAACAATTCTTATCGTTAAGCCATCAAATCACCTCAAAAAATATGTGGCCTTGATTTTGGTCATTGATGAAGACATTCGGGGTTTGATTTGACATTTATTTAGACCGCATAAAAGAGATCTCAATCACTATTAGTGTTTTACTCTATTGTTGATCTAGTATTTAACTATAATACTACTAACCCTCAAGCTAAAAACATCTCACACTCGATAAAATTTGTGATATTCTTGAATTTATAAAAGATGGACCTAAATAGGCCAACAAACTAGTGTGAGGTGTTTATAAATAGGAAAGCCCTATGAGGAGACTAGTTTAGGCCTAAAAGGTCAGAATAAAAGAGGAGAGATGAGTTCGGGCATGCTAAGGCCAAACTAAAAGAAGAGAGACCATTTGGACCCAAGGCTAGCAATATTAGAAATAAGGTAAAGGACCTTTTATGGAGACAACCCTCAGGGTAATCAAATAGTCTAAGACTCATTTAAATGACATATGACCTATCAAAACCACCATAGTCCACATTGGAGATGCTAATGCTAGACTAGAAAAGGTATACATAACCAAAACTCCCCCATCATGTAAATATAATTGATAGGCAAATTAAAAAGGCTTAGACATGGGGCTAGAAATAATTGTGTTCATCTACATGTTTAAGTATGGGTATGAGCAATGCCTTATTGGTTCCACAAGTAGAATATTTTCCCATTATAATATATATGTTATCCAATTGCATCTAAACAAGTAGGAAAACCTAGATACATATGAGAATGTAAGGGGAATCTTAGGGATGGGGCTACTAGGTTTTTCAAACACATATAAGTAGTGAAAACGATAAATTTAAATTTTTTTAAGAGTCTCAAGAATCTCGTTACATAATCAAGGATTATTTAGGTTTTAAATAGAAGTTACCTAAAGATAGATCTTCTTTTTAGGTTTGATTAACTTCTTTAAGGCTAGGTTATCAAAAACCACAAATCGTCCAAGTGTCTGACCTCTAATAGTAAGCCATACGAACTACCAATGAGAAATCTCCTAAAATCTTTTTTAATAGAGAGGGATTGTTATGCCTATAAATGCTAGCTTTATTTGTTCTGTAACTTACATAATTTTTCTCCACTAAAACAATATAAGGCATAACATTGTATTTATAAGGAAAACTTAATAACCCTATAAATGGAAAAATATCACTTTTTCCCCTCAATAATATCATATATATTATTTCAAAATAATTTTATAAATTTATTCATTCAAGTCCCTACTTGATAAAATTGTAATTTCCTATTTAAATTACATTTTAATCCTCAACTTCTAAAACTTAATTACAATCAAGTCACACTTGATTAATTATCCTACTTTAATTTCTAACCAACAGTTCTTAATATGTAAAACCCATAAGATTTCCAATACGATGGCCTAAATATAAATTATAATTTTAAATCAAGTAAGATTAAATAAACTAAATAATTTAATTTATTATTAATTCAATAATTGATTGATCTATATTTGAAAATTAAGTATATCATTTAATAATGTATCATGATCCCCCAAATATTAGAAAAGTTATAAGTGGTTTGACTTAATTTTTTAGTAAGCAGTTTCTTAGTGTAATTATCTTCTCTTCAAGAAGAATATTTTGATTTAGATATTATAACATGAAGTATGATTCCTCTGTCAAATCATGTTTGTTCTCTACACTATAGTCATTAATCATTTGAATAAGATTTGAAACTCTTTTCAAATATCATTCCACCTTCTGCAAGAATTTCAAAATCAATACTATTTGAGAACATATAGAACATTCTCCATAATTAACCTAGGATGCTTAATCCTTTTTTTTTTATCACTCAAATACTTTCATATAGTTTATGGTGTACCTAATATTTTTCCGTTTATTATCCTTGATCAGGACAATATGTTGTTAGGATTAAAACATAGATACTGATGATCGCTTACACAACTATCACCTAAGCCTTTTCATAGATAATGGTGATCTCTTCATATGAAATTCTTATTGGGTTAGTTCAATGAACATGTCATATGACAAGCATCTATATATTAATTAGTTCTAGGTATATCTCATACCTCAACTTATAAGAATATTTATTTCATTTTATAAAAAAAAAATAATATGTATCAGTCTTAATAGAGCATCGACCATGAGCATTTAAGAATAATCTTTTGGTGCAATAAAAAAATCTCATAATTATAATAACATTATAATTTCCTTTATAAATCACTTTTGTTCCAAGGAATTTATATTTACTCTAGATTCATTAATCAACTATTAGATTCATCAATCATATATAAATGAATATTAAAGATAAAAAAATATTTATTGATAATAAATATGAACAAATTTAATGTCACATATAACCATCTGATTGACTATAAGACATCTACACTAATAAATGGTAATTACCACCTTTTGAGATTGTTGTCAAGATAGGAGAGTTATACTCATATAATATGAAAAGTACCAACACGAACAATTAGAACAAAAAAAAGGTGTTAATATAAATATCTTATTGACAATCAAATGGTTACACGTGACATTGATTTTATTCATACAAAATATATATTTTATTATTATTTGTAATTGTATTCCTTATCGTTGATGTTTATTTAAGTTTGATTAATGAGTCTAGAGTAAATATAAATTCTTAGGAAAAAAAATATTTTGCAAAAGAAATTATAAGGTAGTTATAATTACGAGGATATCTATTGCATCAAAGCATTGTTCTTAAATATTCATGTTCAATGCTCTATTAAGAGTGGACATCAATCAATGACTTGGTGATCTCAAGTCTAAGAATCATTATGTACACAAATGTCACTTGAGCCTTTTTTCATTATGAGAAGTCTCTTTATATGGATTCTTTATGTAGGTTAGTTCAATGTACTTGTTAAACTTAAATGAACATCATAGATAAAGAATGCATTTATAAATACTAAAAAATATATATTTTGTATGAATAAAACTAGTATCACATGTAACCACTTGATTGGGAATAGGGCATTAACATTAACATCCTTTTCTTTTGGTCGAATTGTTTATGTTGGTACTCTTTCATAGCATATAGCATAAGAATATCACTCCCTCATATTAACAACCATCTTAAAATGTGGTATTTATCGCTTGTTAGTATATATATTTTGTAGTCAATCGGTTGATTACATGTGACACTAATTTTGTTTATGTAAAAACATATTTATTGTTAATAAAGGCTTTTTTTATTTTTAATATTTATTTATATTTGATTACTAAATATAATATTTTATTAATGAATCTAGAATAAAGATAAAATCCTTGGAAAAAAATATTTTACGAAGAAAATTATAAAGTTTTTATAATTATAAGATTCTCAATACATTAATGGCCTGTTTAGAATGGACATTGTTCCTAAATGGTCAATGGCTTATCAAGAATGGACATCAATTATTTTCATTTAGACTGATACATATTATATTCTTCATTTTATAAAAGAAAACAGTTGTTCTCATAAGTCAAGTTATGAAGGATACTTATAGCGAATATATAGGTGTTTGTCATATAACATGTAGACTGAATTGACTTACACGTGGATTTCATATGGAGAGATCACATGTGTCTATAGAAATACTCACGTGATAGTTGTGTATATGATCCTTCAACTTGAGATTACTAAGTTTCTTATATAGTAAATGTAATAAACAGACACATATTAGGTATAACATGAATTATATGAAGGTATTTGAGTGATTAATAGAGGATTCATCACCCTACATGAATGAGGTGAAATGTTCCATATGTTCTTAAATATTATTGATTCTAAAATCCATGCACAAAGTGAAATGAGATTTAAAAAGAGTTTCAAATCTTATTCAAATTATCAATGACTACAATGTTGTGAACAAATATAATATGACAGAGAAGACATACTTCATGCTTTAATGTCTAAATCAAAATATTTATGATAAAGAGATAATAAATACACTAAGAAACTATTCACTGAAAGGTTAAGTCAAACTACTTATGACTTTCCTAATATTTACAGGATTATGATACATTGTTAGATGATACACTTGATCTTTAAATATAGATAAATCAATTATTGAATTGATAATATATTACATTATTTATTTATTTAATTCTATTTTATTTATGATTGTGATTTATATTTGGGTCAATGTATTAGAGAACCTAATGGGTCACATATCTAAGAACTATTGGTCAAAATTAAATTGGGATAATTAATTAAGTGTGACTTGATTGTAAATAAGTTTTAAGAATTAAGGATTATAATGTAATTAATATAGAGGATTACATTGTTAGATGATACACTTGATCTTTAAATATAGATAAATCAATTATTGAATTGATAATAAATTACATTATTTATTTATTTATTTCTATTTTATTTATGATTGTGATTTATATTTGGGTCAATATATTAGGGAACCTAATGGGTCACATATCTAAGAACTATTGGTCAAAATTAAATTGGGATAATTAATTAAGTATGACTTGATTGTAAATAAGTTTTAAGAATTAAGGATTATAATGTAATTAATATAGAAGATTACAATTCTTGAATTAGAAAAATCAAGTAAGGATTTGATTGCATAAATTTCTAAAATTGTTATGAAATAATATACGTGATATTATTTAAGGAAAAAATTAATATTTTACTATTTATAGGGTTATTAGGTTTTTTCTACAAATAAAATGTTATGTCTCATATTTCATATGTGAGTTGTGTAAGCTGTGTATTTATGTTATCAAACATATAGTAGGTACAAAGAAACACCTAAAAACATAAAAACAAATATCTAACACCCAAATGCATAGCGATCATTCTCTCTTAAAAGGATTTTAAGAGATTTTTTAATGGTGGTTTATGTGAATTATTGTTAGAGACCAAGCACTTGAATGACTTATGGTTTGTGACAACTTATCCTTGAATAAGTTAATTAAACCTTAGGAAAAAAAAATAGTTTCTTTAGGTAATCTTTGCTTAAACTCTAAATTACACTAAATTGTCTAGAACAATACTTTGAACTCCTAAAAAAACTTTAAATTACCATCTTTTTTTGTATTTATGTGTTTCTGGAAACCCAACATTACTAACCCAAACATCTAATCTCAAAAAGTGAGAGTAAAGCATGTGTGTTTGTTGTATTTCCTAAAAGACATGAATGTAATGGAAACGGTATTTTTACACTATCTTTTTTAGAGTTTCATAATCTTGTATAACCATAAAGGGTTGTTTTTGTTTTGTGAAAAGATTACCTGAAGATCAATTATTCATTTTAAGGTTTGATCAACTCTTTAAGGTGATGTTGTCTTTAATCACAAGTCATCCATTTATTTGGACTCTAAAAGTAATCCACATGAATTATAAATCAATGGTGGTTGTGCAGTACAAGTGTAATGGTAGCCATCAACAATATGCCCACATGGCTAGATGTAACTAAAAAAGATAGGGGTAATATTATGATTATACCCTTACAACCTTGTTTAGCGTTTTTTAGGGCAGAATTATGATTTTGCCCTTGATGCTAATACATTATTATAATAGAGTTTGTTTTGAGAAAGAATCATAATTCTACTTCTTTACAAACAAAATATTATTTTATATTAAAATTAAAACCCTAAATTAAATTAAATTTTCTAATTGGATTATGATTGAATTAAAATATTTAATTCTTTATTTATTTATTTTTTAATATTCTAATTGGATTAGGATTTAATTAAAATTTTTAATTAAATTATTTTAGAAAAAATATTTTTTTTCTAAAATAAAGAAAGTTCTTAAACTAGAAAATTGTATTTAATTGATCCTAAAATAGTTTAGAATATTAATAAGTAATTTAATATGATTAATTTAATTATTAAATCTTTAAAAATTTATGTTCAAAAAAGTTTTATTTAATTAATCCTAAAATATTTTAGGATGTTAATAAGAATTTTAATATGATTAAATTTTTTATTAAATCTTGTGGAATTGTTTTTCAAGAGAAAATATATTACATAAAATTTCTAAAGTTTAGGAAATCATCAAAATTGAGTTTGATTTAATATTTCTAACTATTAAAAATTTTATTTTGAAATTACATACAAAGCCAATAATTTGAAGTGAGGTATGCATTGTACATAATTATGTATATTAATATGTTTTTATGCATGATGAATGATTATGGACATCAAAAGGCTAATGTTATTGTGTTTTTTATAAGATTGCATGTCTTGCCTTTTTTTTAAAAAAAATTCTTATGGTTTATAAAATCATTTTCTCATCTAATTCCCTTTAAATATAACTTGAGATTTTTATACAATTATGTAAATATTATATAATTTAAAAATAAAAAAATTTAGATGGGACAAATTATTTTGTAATTTAAGACAAAGAAATAGTAACGGAAAAGGATACAATTGTTGTGCTCACAAGGACTTATGAAGATTTAAATAAGCTAATGACAAGACTTAGGGCTAAGAAGTTCAAAAAGGTTTTCAATGCACTTCTTCAAGACATATGGACTAAGATGGACTTCAAGAAGATATTGAATAATAAATAACAAGCCTTGGTTCATTTAATTCATGTTCAAAAAGGCTTGTAGGTGGGCATTCATACATTATAAAAAGATTGGAACAAGAAGATTCAAATCTATTAGTATTGACATTTCGCTACTGTTTTGGTCATAATTAGCACTACATAAGAAATTTTAATGTGGTTCAAGTTACATTGTAAAGTATACATCTATAGTTTTCTAGTGATATATAGAAGCCTTTTAATTCATTAATATCATGGAGAAACATGTGTTTGAACTTGAGGTTCAATTTTACCAGCAGATTACAAAAACAACTTTAGTCTTATTAAGATTAGTTTAGCTATTATTTTATTTATCTTTTAGTTATTATTATAACTTTTAGAGATATTAGGTCCTTTATTTTTATCTTTTGTGTGGTTAAGTGATTCTCATACAAAGTTTTTTATTGAACTTATAAATTGTTTGAAGGATTGATCAACTTCTTTGTGACTTTATACTACTTATTCAACTCTCTTTATAGGCGTAGGGTGGGGGTGATCATTGCATATTACTTTAGTTTTCCAAATCAGGTTCTTATTGGATCAAGTTGCAAACTATTCAAATCTGATTTTAGCGTTTATTGGAGGTGTCCACATCATTTGATATTATAGCTTGAGCTATTATCAAGTTATATCTCTTTAATCGTTAGTTTGTGTTGTTTCTTGATTTTCTTTATTCTTAGTTTATGCTAGGGTTTTGTTTTTTGTTTTATTTAAGTGTATTTTTCTCTTATTATTTCAAAGTTTTCATCAAACCCTATATCAAAAAACAAATCTTGCTTTGTTTCTTGGTTTTACCGAACACATACAAAATTGTGTTTTTGGTCTTTATCTTTTATCTTTCTTGATTTCATTGTTGCAATGTCGCGGTCGCACAAATTAATTACCCTACAAACACAACACACAAGATAGTATAGAGTAAGTAAGGGGTCGAACCCACGAGGAAGGTTCAAGTCAGATTTTTATGCTAAATGATATGCAATTTAGGGGGGGTTTGGTTATTATCTAGACTAAAGCAAAAGAAAACAGAAAACTATCAAGCAAAATTAAAGAAAATTAGAAAATTATCAAGAGAACAAACTTTAGTCGCAAGCACACATCCACCTACAGAAATCAGAATTGATTATGGAAACGAAACATCAATTTATATTCTAAATATTTATCTCTTCTTAATATTAGTTAGTTAACGGATCCGCCGTATAACTAACCCTAACCATCAAACAACCACAATGTCCGCACTAGTAATTTAATTCAATAGCAGCCTTAAGAACTAGATAAGTTGATTAATCAAGAAAACATAACTGTCTGCAGTCTATGTTTGATTTGATTGAATGTTCTCCCTAAGATTAATAACATAGATCTGCCACAATTATTAAACTCAGTTGCTTCACAAGTTCATATACCACAACTCCGGTTTTGATATCAAACTTAGCAATAGATTGTCTATAATAATAACTTAGAGTCCGGTTTAACAATTAAAATAAACAATCATAGGAAAAAAAGCATAGCAGAACAAACATATTCATCATATAAACTGAAAAGAAAAGGTAAAATAAATCTCACAGTTCTTGAAATCTGAAGGTTTCTATGTCCTTGCAACCAAGAAAAAGTGTTTAGCCTTGCATGTTTGTTGAAAAACTAATAAAACAGAAGGAAGAATGCATGATTTCGGGTTTTTTAGAGGAAGGGGGCGTTTTTCTCTTCTTGGGTGGCTGCCCCCTTCTCTTCTCTCATTCTTTTTATATCCTAGGAAACCCTAGTCTCTATTTTACAAAATAGTCCTCCCTCAAGTAGACAATTTACAATTAAGTACTTCAATAACTATTTTCCTAAAAAAGGAGAAATAACCTTGCATGAAATCTTCAAGCTTTGACTTAGAGGAGCTAAATTACTGAAATAAAAACTTGGATATCAGTTTAGATGCTTCGGAATGTAATTTGGACTCGTTTCTTCATGAAACCTATTTGCTGGCAGAATTCAGTTGTCATCTTTGAAAAATCATATCTCCCTCATATGACATTGTTTGTTTGCTGAAATTTAAAGCGTTTATAGAAATTTGAGTCCGGAATCCAAAAACATTTATTTTGCTTCAATTGGACTTCTATAGCTCCAGATATACAAGTCGGAATGGCTGAAGGTCAACACTCGCAGATTGCGAGATTTGACTTTGAAGGCTACGATTTCCATGCTCTTCCTTATTTTATTTTCTTGCCTTAGATGTCTAAAAAGGTATGGATGTTAGCTTTTTAATGCCACTGGAATCATTTTATTTTAACCTCTAGAGCTCACGCTCTACACAAAACATAGATTGAAGGTCAAATCTGCCAATGATCTCTAATTTACTCCTTTTTTGCATCTTTCATCCAAAAGTGCATTCAAAACATAAAAAAAGAATATCAAGGTATTTTATATATAAAACATAGGCAAAACACTAGTTAAATGTGAGTGAAATTATCGAATAATATGGTTGCATAAAAAAATTATAAAAAAAAAATCTTGCTTTGTTTCTTGGTTTTACCGAACACATACAAAATTGTGTTTTTGGTCTTCATCTTTTATCTTTCTTGATTTCATCTTAGAGAAAAAAAAAGAAAAAGAAATCTTGTTCTTGTCGAATTATGTGAAAAGAGGAAAAATTGTAAAAATTAATTGATGGAATTGACAAGCTAGGGCATAATCTAATACAAGCCCTTGAATTCTGGCTAAGAGTTTCTTGAATATTTTTTTAATTTTTCCAAATAGACACGTACCAAATCTTGGTATTGCCAAATTGAATTCTTGTTATTCTTGAATTGTCTTGCCTTGTTTCATTTAAATTTAGGTAGCATAGATCTTTTTTGCTTTATTTTAATTGTTTTCTTGAAATTCTTAAAGTTAAATCTTGACTTCTTGAATTAGTTAGTTTTCTTTGAATATTTAACATAAACTCCATTGCTTTTGTTTCATGTCTTCCTTTTGTTTTTATATATTTGCATGAATTTGCATTATTATTCATAAATTTAACCTCAAGTTTTGTTTTGATTTGTTTCGTATATTTCTTAATTCTTGATTCTTAATTATTATAAATTATTATGTTATTTTGATTGGTTATTTGATAAGTTGTTAAGTTACCTTTAAGGACCTAAGTAAGGGAATAGTAAGCTAAATGGTATAATGAGATTATTAGAGTGAAAAACCCAATTGAATTGTGTGAAACATGAGTGAAGTGATATTAAATCAAGTATAAACACATGAGAGAGTGTGAGAAAATTCTTCTTTGCTACTAACCTTTATTGAAGATATTTACAATGTCATCAAAAAGTGTGACACAATCAAAGACAAAGGATCTTATAGAAAGGCAACATAGGTTGAAGGTAATGATGGAGGTTTTAATGGGAAGAATGGATAAATTAAGTACTAAGATGAATAATAGACATGATATTCCTTGTAAAGACAATGAGTTTAAAAGGTCTACTAGATGAGCACTTTTTTCCTCTAGATGAAAATGTAGCTGAAAACTCTGATGATGAGGAGGATAATGATATTTGGAGGGAAAGACTAGGTGTAATTTAATTCACTAATTATATTATTATTTGGTGAGATCAACTTGTTACAGATAGGAGGTGTAATGAAGAAAGACACATTGACATATGAGAGGATATCGAAGTAGTCATGAGGAAGAGGTTTATCCTTAATCATTACTATAATAAAGTATTTAATAGATTGTAATCTTTATCTTAGGGTTCTAAGAGTGTTGATGAGTATTTTAAGGAGATGGAAATAGTTATGATTAGAGTTAATGTTTTAAAAGATAGGGAAGCCATAATGACTAGGTTTTTAGTATTTTAAGGAGATGAAAATAGTCATTATTAGAGTTAATGCTTTAAAAGATAGGGAAGCTATAATGACTATGTTTTGAGTATTTTAAGGAGATGAAAATAGTCATGATTAGAGTTAATGCTTTAGAAGATATGAAAGCTATAATGACTAGGTTTTTAAATGGTTTAAATATAAATAATGCTAATATGGTTGAATTGCAATATTATTTAGAAATTAAATATGGTGCATATGACTATAAAGATGGGAAAATAATTGAAAAGAAAAGTTAATGCAAGACCATGCAATTATTTAGAATTCTCTCAAGGTTGGAAATCGAATTTCAGAAGAGAGGGTATTGCATAAACTAATCCAATAGAAGTACCTAAAGTTGTTGAACCCCAATAGCAATACATAAAGCAAGTTGCAACAACGGATGAAAAAGGAAGAAATAATGTTCAGCAAATGCATAAATGATGTATTGAGTGTTTTAGAAGTCAAGAACTTGAACATTATGTATTAGAGTGTCTAAATAAAAAGATTATGATTTTGAGAGATGATAGAGAAGTAGAATCATCTAGTGATGAATCTGAATGTGAAAGCATGCTAGCAGTTGAAGATGCTAATGATGTTGAATATACTGTTAATGATGAATAATTGGTTATATAGAGATCTTTGAATGTTCAGGTTAGTAAAGAAGATTGTTGATACTAGATGATGCCACATTAAAAATAAGGTATGTAGTATGATTATTGATAATGATAGTTGTACTAATGTTGCCAGCACAATTTTGGTTAGAAAATTAAACTTGACTACTACTAAGCATGCTTCATCGTATATGCTTCAATGGTTTAATGAATATGGAAAAGTTAGGGGACTAAACATGTTTTAAACTCATTCTTAGTATGGATATATAAGGATGATGTTTTGTGTGATGTTGTTCCTATGCATGTTTCACACTTATTATTGGAAAGACCTTGGTAATTTGACAGGAAGGTCAAGCATGATGATTTTAAAAATAGATATACACTAGGAAATGATGGGAAAACATATACGCTTGCACCATTGCCACCTAGAAAAATGTATGGAGATCAGTTGAAGCTGAAGAAAACAAATTTACTAGGTGAGTATGGTTTTAATGATACATTCAATATTTAATTTATCTCTTTCTATTTGATGCAAGTGATGATTTGAGTATGAATCCTTTTTTTAGAAGAGAGGGAATGATGCAATCCAAGCAACACCAAGAGATCCGTTAAAGGTTCCAGTTAGTCTAATGACAAGACTTAGGGCTCAAAGATTTAAAGAGGTTTTCAATGGACTTCTTGAAGATACATGAGATAAGGTGAACTTTAAAAAGAAAAACAAAATTAGAAGTTAACCACTCAAATATGTCAGTTCTACAAAGATTCAAAGTATTTTAGGAATTGATTTTTTATCTACTTTATTTGAGTCGGTTAATTATATAATACTAACAAGCTGGATTTCGGTAGAGTGCAAGGGCATTAACACGGGAAGACTGATGTGAGAGATTTTTTCCTAAGTCATAATTTTATTTTAACGAGCATAAATGTGGATCCAACTATTGGATCAAGTTGGAATGTTAGTAGGAGATTGTCGAGGTTTAAAATTTCATTGCCTCTAGTCATTAGGAAAGCCTTCAAATAACACCTATAAGTTATTATTTGAGATTTGCTATATTTTTTAAGTTGATTTATGATTTTTTTATTTAATTTAAAACTCTTTTATTATTCTTCTAGCTTTATTTATGACTTTTCCTAGCATATAAACATCATAAAAGAGATCTAGTATTAAGTTTTGCTAAGAGAAAATATTGAGTAATAAATTTTTGAATTATAATCTTATGACCCTATTTTAAAAAAGTTTATGTTGCTTTTGTTTCTTGTTATTTTTGTGTATACTAGAAATAATATCATTTTTAACCAAGATGAAATAAGATGAGTGATGAAAATTGTCTTTGGAATATAAAAAAATTTTGCAATCTTATTTGGATGATAAGAATAGTAATATTAACATCATTTCATAAAAAGATTTTTTTTTATTGCTTTTTTTTAATTTCTTTTTTATATATATAATTAATATATTTTTTATTTTTTCTCAATAATTAAAAAAAAAATCTTTTGCTTCATGTCAATATAAAATAATATCAACCGATTTCATATTTTAAAAGTCTATATGGATGAAATCCACTAAAATAGAAAAAAAAAACATTTACTGAAATAGGTTGCATAAAAAGGTTAGACAATAAAACATAATAAAATCAAAGGTTGAACACTTAAATTTTAGTTATTTTAAAACTTAATTAACTTCAAATTCGTATAAGGGATTAAAAAATTATCATTGGTTTTCTTAATCTAACGTCCATAGAAATTTTTGAAGCAAAATATTTAGTTAAACAAGTTGTGATATTTTATATAATCTACAAATAATCTTTTATAAATAGAAGCCTCTGTACAAAGATTAAAAAAAAAAAAAAGTAGCATTTATAATTAGGAATGTTATATATAAATGAAATATCTTTTTTAAACTTTGAGGAATTATTTAAATTTATCTTTATATTTTAGCTTAAGTCTCCAATTTGTTCTTACAATTCCAATTGCTATCAATCTATCCTTATCTCTAATTTATTATTTTATGTTTTCATGCAAACTGAAAAAATACTCACTTAAAAAATCAAAGCCCTTTTA
>Ga0325414_1005332_pt1 | contig 13575 bp, 4 predicted proteins | sample PopdelMetagenome_8_FD_206183 | JGI IMG/M metagenome (GOLD analysis project Ga0325414, IMG submission 206183) | Populus deltoides microbial communities from Bellville, Georgia, United States - Leaf-PdKOR-R3 | ecosystem: Host-associated > Plants > Phyllosphere > Phylloplane/Leaf | place: USA...
AAAAAAGATTTAGTTTTTTAGGGCCTTATTTTGTTTTTTTTTTTTTTGTTAGTTTTTATTACGTGGTAGTATTAAATTGTACCATATACTAACCTCATGTGGATGAGATCCTAACGTTGGTGTGTCTAGCCTCCGTGAATATGTTTGATTTTAATTGTTATTATTAAAAGTACAATAACCAAAATCTCACTAGATTAATATTTATTTATTGTTTTAAAATAAAAAAAATGAAGATGATAAGAACATAAGGGGCATATCTCCTCGCCCCTTTTATTTTAAAAGTATATAATTTTATTTTTTTATTTTTATTTTTTTAATCAAATATGTTTTTTCCTTGTATTTAATTTTTTTTATCATGGAACACTAACCAAATACAACCCAAAAGAGTTTTTACCAGTTTTTTCATGAATAGATCAATTTTTGTTGCTATATATTATTTATTTTATACGTTAGTTTACAATATTGGTTTTTCATATTATATATATATATATATAAACTAATAACCCTTAATCTCTCGAGATGTAGATTGTGAGAGAAACATAAAATAAAATAAAACACCTTTTGTGCTTGATTGATACTCAGTTTTACAAAATAAAATAAAATTTAGCTAATTAAAACAATTAAGTATTAAAAGGATCAAAATTAAAGCTAAAACAAGTATGGAGAAGGAGATAAACATGGTAAAAAATAGGTTGGTGTTTGCAATGCAAGTGCCAACAGGTGGGATGTTTCTGTAATATTTAAGAGGCGCAAAAGGTATCTTTTTTCTAGCCGAACGACGACTTTTGCAATGGGGTTGAAGGCATCATACCACATTCTTCCTGGTGGTGCGACGAATATCAATGGTGGTGCAACAATTAGGTTCCGATAAGTTTTTTTCTCTCCTTCTTTTTTCACTCTCTCCTCTTATCAAGAACTGCGCTGACTGCAAGATTTAAAAGGTGTCATGCTATATGTTCATTGTATTAGATCTAGTTCTCATTCTTTTTTTGATTGATTTTTTTTCTCATTTTTTTTTCTTAGCACTTGGTTTCATTTAATTTTTATATCAAATTTGATTATCATTTTTTTTATTGGTTTTTTTTTCAAATTCATCACTCATAAATTTGCTATATTTTATCTTTGTGTCAAACTTGGTCGGCAATTTTATAATAGCTATTTGTTTTTTATGTTTTTTATTTATTTTTTTCAATTTCATCCTTTAATATTTTGTTGATTAGAGATCTGGCTTCATGATTTTTTTAAATTTGTCTTTTATAGGGTTGGTTAAGGTTTCATGACTCAAGTCACATATTTGAAGATTAGTTTGGGTTGAGTTTAGTTTTTTTTGTTCTTTTTAAAAATTGATGTATTTTTCAATTCATCCTTCAACTTTGGTTTAGTTAGGTATTGGACTTCGTGATTTTTTTTTTTTACTTTCTATAAAGTTATTTCAATCTTATATATCGGGTCACAAACTTAATGGGTTAACCAAGGTTGACCTGGGTTTTTTTTTTCTTCCCTTTATTTTTTTATATTGATTTTTTTTTCAATTTCACCATTTAATGTTGGATTGTCTGATATTTGAGCTTTATTATTTTACTCGATATGCTTTCTACGAGATTATTTCGGTCTCACAACTAGAACACGTATTCGGTAGGCTAACTTAGGTGGACTAGGTCACAGGTTGGGGGGGTCAACACGAGTGAATGTATGGATAAAAGTAGTTATTATCATAGTTTTAAAACTCAATTCGAGAGTTAATCCTAGATAAGGTTCATGTCATGGGTCAGAAGGGTCAACTCGACTAACCCAGAGTGTTTTTTTTCTTTAAAAAAAAGTCAACATATTTTTGACCCGTGTTTTATCCTGGGTTTTTTACTGAACCAGGTCGAGTCAATCATTTTTTTTTAAAAAAAACTTAGACTAATTTAGTCTCCTAGTCAACCTATCAAACCAGTCATGATTTTATAATTACGGTTACTATAATATTATTAATTTTAATACTTGATTTATACACACATTTTGTTTTTTTTTAAAACTTTCTATCTGAAGTATTAAATGAAAAATAAAAAACTTGTTTTTCAAGTAGTCGAGAAAGGTTTTTAGAGTATGTATGTTTTTGCGGTTAAAAAATATTTTTAAGTTTTTACTTAAAATTAATTTTTTAATATTTTTTTATCGTTTTAATGTGTTGATATTAAAAATAAAATTTAAAAAATAAAAAAATATTATTACAACATATTATCAAATAAAAAATAACCGTTATCAGAATTTTAAATATTACCTCTATGTTTTTTTTGAAAAGGGGCTTTCTATCATCTTCTCTTCTCCCTACACTGGGACCTCATCCCTTTCTAGGCTAGCCAAAGTTTTACTTTCCTAAGCTAAAGCCTACAACCTGTCAAGGGTCAACCTCTAGCTGGAGGTTTGAAACCTGCATCGCCGTTAATCATACGGCAAGGATAAGAGGGGAATTTAACTCACATATCTCTACATTGTCAAAGAAGAGCCAGAAATGATATTTTTCTAAAAATGTTCTTTTATTAAAGAAATTAAAAAACAAAACTTTCAAATGCCAGGGTTTGCATTTATTAGAAATTTGACTTCTTCTTCTTCTTCTTCTTCTATATAGCTTTTATTTCTCCATTAAGTTCGTTTTCTTTAATTTTCTAATAATTTAGCATCCGTATTATGTACTTAATTAGGGGCAAGAGTTGGAAGACAATCCTTTGAAATTTCTCCAAAAATGAATGCAACGTGCGATTGGGACGCTCTGTACGTTTCCATCGCACGCCGCTCATGGATGTATCAGCATCAACCTGGTTCCTCCATAACATCCTTCAATGGCCTTGTATCAAGCTAGCCGGAGGAAAATAAAATGTATGCAGACAATTGGCTGCCGTCATAACTTTAGAGACTGACAGATACATATAAAAGCATGGAGGCTTTTCATATATATTTTCCTACACATATCACAGACGGGGTTCCACCTGTAGCCTTCCTTTTCTTTTTTACAATAAAGTTGCATTTCTAAAACGTGTCCAATCAATGCCTTATAAAAATTTATTTTTTTGTATTTTTTATATTTTTTGATGTTTTAATATATAAATATCAAAGACAAAATTTAAAAAATAAAAAAAAATTATTTTAATTTATTTTTAAGTAAAAAATAACTTTTCCCACATTACCAAACACTACCTAATAATCTTTTTAACAACCGAGAGAAGAAAATTCACATCAAATTAAATCCTTGCCATTGTGTACCTGTTCGTTTACTTTTTTTTTTAGTAGCAATGTAGCTCTTTTTTTAATAAAAAAAAAAAGCTATATGACAAAATCCAAACTATCCACTGAATTAAAATAGATAAAATCGAAATAATTACAAATGGCATGAGACTTGTTTTAACCTTGCACTTCATATTAATGTCATCTTGTGTGCCTGTTTAAAAGTACGATTGAAGTTATTTTTTAAAATTTTTTTATTTTTAAAAAATTATTTTTAATAACAGCGCATCAAAATGATCTAAAATCATCAAAAAAATATTAATTTAAAATTATAAAATAAAAAACTTTTAAATTTTTTAAAAAATACTTTTAAAATGTAAAAACAAATAAAATTATAATTTCAATTGTGAAATTCCTCGTGATATTTCTTTTAATTGTTTGATTTTGTTGAAGCGCAACGGTTCAAAGATTTTATTTAGCGAAGTCAGACAGTTTTTTTTTTAAAAAAAAAATTTTGGTATGCGATGAAAAAAAAATCTCGCCTGGCTTTTTTTTTTCCTTCTTTCTCTCATATGTTACCTGGCTGGCATAACACAATCAAATATTAGGAGGACGCTTTAAGAGGAAGTTAAAGGTCTTGTTGAGCACTAGGCATGGTATTCGCTGCCCCTTTAATGGCTTCATAGGGTACTCCTCAAAAGTCAATTTGGTGGTAACTTGGAGTGTTTTGAACGCTCGTCGTTAGCTTTTGTGATCACTTTGATGATTATAATTAAAAAACGATATGTATTTAGTTAAATTTGTGTGAGGTAGATTTTTATTTACAAAATAAACAAAGCCACTTAGATCAAAATTGCGTCATTAGCTTTATTAATATTAAATGGTTTGATTCTTACAAGGACAAAGCCACTCAGAGTTTACTAAAAATATTTCACCCATAATATAAACATCTTCAGTTTTATAAATTTTAAAAGGTATGATTTAATTGTTTAAATACTGAATTTGATTTTTAAAGATTACTAGTTCGAGTCTTGCAAATTTTAGGATCATTAAAAACTTATATAGTTATTAATTTTAAAATTAATCAAATTATATATAAGCTGATGCCAACATATATATATATATATATATATATATATATATATATATATATATATAGAAACATACACACCCGGCATAGAAATTGCATTGACAGCTTTATCTACCTGAGATTTTCGCTTTTTAGAGAGAGAGAGAGAGAGAGAGAGAGAGGCCGGAAGGGGGGCTAGACACGTGCATTTCATTCCGTGTAAAGCAAAGGTATGCTTTTAAGAAAGCATCCCCTGATTTCCAGCTCTTCCTCCTCTAAAATATGTTCTGGGAACGGGAGTCGCCCCTACAAGATTGTCAAATAGCAACAGACAGAATTATCTATAGAATACTTTCCACATGAGCTTATTATCCATGGCTAATTCGCCAGTGCTCCGTCAGTAATGATCACTCAACGCCAATTTTTTTTTTTTTTTGCGCTGATATTTTATTAGTGTAACTAAATTATTAATTGGCTTGAAATTCTAGACCAGATATTTGCCGACAACAATTTTTTTATCAGTAAATCCGTTTGTGATTACAAAATTACAGCTACAAAATATTCCTCAGGTGAAAATCAGTATTTTAGTCGTGAGTTGAAATTAATCAATTATTTTGAGAGATTTTGAGCGAGAAATTAAGTTCTATGTAAAGCAGAGAATATTACTTGTGAAGTTAGATGACGATGACGATGAAGACCTTGCACCGTAAAACAAAATGCGGGGGCATCCGGTCGGCGGTCACCCTGGCGGACAACGGAGGAACTCAGGTGCTAGATTCTGTCACGAAGTAATGATCTAACTAATTTCACTTACGTCAATTTTGCATGTCTGTTACTTTTCTATGACATGGACTCTGGATCAGTGCATTTCTAATTGACGCGTGTTTGCGTTGATATATCAAAATCACACACACACACACATGTATAAATCAAATTGATATTTTTATAACCCACTTGTATTTTAAGAGGGACTTTCAAGTAAATTACATCTACTACTTGTACTGTAGTAAACGATACTGTGTAGCGAAACACAATTTTACTATAGATTGCATTGTTACCTCACCATGCAATCTTTAAGAAGTTCAACTTAGTTCCTAAATTTTTAAAATTTTACTTTTTCATTCTTATAGTTTGAGGTCTTTATATTTCGTTCTAAGACTTTATTTTTTTATGTTTTAGTCCATGCATGTCTGTAAAAATTCAGCCTAGTCAATGTATCACTCGTGATTTTTTTAAAATTTTATATTTTTTTTGCTCTGGTGTCTTGGATGTTTATGTTATGATTCCAAAACCTCATTTTCTCATATCTAAGTCTTTCTATATATGTTGAGAAAAGTTTAATTTAGTCCTTAAATTTTGTTTGTAAAAGTTCAATTTGGTTTTTATTTTTTTTACATCTTGGTCCTTGTAAATTTAGATATTTTTGTTTTGATCTTAAAACTTTATTTTTCTCATGTTTCACCTCTTGTTTGTTGAGAGAGAAGAAAGAATGTTAGAGGGTAATATAAAACAATTATTAGAGTCTCACATAATAATTTAAGTTTTTAGGTTAATATAGTTTTTGACATGGTATTAGAGTTTTGATGACTAAACTATCACGAGTTAATTTCTCACCACTCTTGACTAATTAAATTGATAAAAATAAGCATAAAATAATGGTGGATCTATGTAAATTTAAAGTCAAGAGAGTTTTCACTTAATAATGATGTGTGTCAGGGTTGATTAGTAGAAAAAGTAATATAAAATTATTTTAAAGATTTCACTTAAAAACTGATTAGTAGAAAGAGTAGTATAAAATCATTCTCAAAACTTTACCTAACAACTTAAATTTTTAGATTAAAATGATTATTTGACATAAAAAAATCAAGAAAAAAAAGGAGAGAAAAGAATTTTGACTTGCCACACTCTAGTAATAAAATATCGATTTCGATATCAATAATTTTTTTTTAAAAAAAGAAAGTTTAATGAAGGTGGGTCCACCCTTTAACAATGCATAAAAAAGTAGATAGGGATCCATAATTGTTTTTTATTTGGTTTGATTTTTGATATTTAAATTAATTAAATGATGTTTTGGAGTTGTAAATGGGAGTATTAAGGTTATTACAGTGTTTTGGGTATTTCTAGGTGAAAACAAAGTGAAATTTAGGTATCGGGATCCAAAAATCATGTTACTAATAAAAAAAGACATGTTTTTGTTAGATCAGGAAAAAATATATGTATGTAAAAAAATTAGAATCTTGATTAAAAAAATATATATTTTTTTAATATAGAATCTCAATCCTTCAAACTCTTTCGAATATTTAATTTAAATGTTAAGATCATTTATAGCTTACAATTATAAAATATTTGTATGTGCCTCAATCTTACTTGGGGGGAAGATTAACTTTTTATTTTAGTTTTTAATTAATGTTTACAGGTTATTAATTCATATGTTTTTAATTCATTGTATTAAGCAGCGCATGCATCATCATCTAATTTTTCGATAAACAAACTTCATGCTACTAAAAAAAACACATCTATAACGCAAGCCTTTCTTCTTCCCTGTTAAAAATTAATTTTGAATTTTTACAAAAGTATAGCTTGGTGATAATAACTAGCAGGCGTTAAATTAAAATCTGATTTGCATAGTTTAATTAATTTGTTTGGGCTTTTTTGGGATGGGGTTGAACTTAATAATAAGATGTTATTAAAATAATTTAAAATATAATATTATTAGAAAATAATAAATTACTAATATATTTATATAGAAAATAGTATATTAGGATATATTAATGCACGATATAAAAATATGTTAATTTGATACACCAGTGCATATAATACTTTAATTTATATAATATTATTATAAAATACACTCGAATATAAAACATGTTATATTATATAATAATTATACATTTTAAATCATATAAATTGTGTTATAAAATTAAAGTACCATATAAAATATATTTCTTTTCAATGTTCTCCTAACACCAAAAAAATATTTATATATCTATAATGTTATATTTAAAATAGTTATATTAAATGTATAGTTACATTTTGTAAAATAAACTATATTTAAATATATGATATAATATTTTTTTTCCACCATCACCCTTTTTTACAAGTGGTGAAATAATTATATTTTATATTTTATATATATTAGATAAACTTAAAAAGTTATATTAATAAATAATTTTTCAATTTATTTTACATAAAATAATTAAAAATTATTTTCAACTCATTTTCGCATTTTCAATCAGCAGGGAATAACTCACTTTTCAAGACTTGATATTTCATGGAAACCATTTTTTTAAATAAAAAATGTTAAAAACAATATTTGTTCAGGACGGGACTTCGATTGCACGTCGTCTGCAGGAAAGCAAAATTCGTTCTTAAGTAACGTTGACTCTTCTCCGCCCACGTGGCACAGGACCATCTCCATTTCCCACGTTTCTGCAACGTCTTGTTTAAGCCACCGAACTTCGCAAGTGTGGTTTTACACTGCTAAGCAAAGGTTTTTTTTTTGACCGAAAAATATATTAAATTATTGTTTTTTAAATAATTTTAATATTAAAAATAAAAAATATATTTTTGTAATTAAAAAGTATTTTACAATACAGCACCGAACAAGTACGCAAATAAATGTCCTCAATTTTTTTCAAGCAATAAAACACCCCCGTCCCCCCCTTTTTTTTTTGCAAAAACCAGCGTAAACTAAATGCTAGAACATGTTATTGCCACCTCGAGCACCTCACAAGAAACCAATCAAAACAATTTCTCAGGTTCAAATGTGAAATAATAAATTGTTCAGGGATAAAATAAAATAAAATAAAAAGTGAAATAAAAAAAATAAAACAGCCCAACTGTTGTTTTTTTAATAGTGTCATGTTGGTGTACGCAAATAAATGTGCTGTGATTTTTTATTTTGTTAATAATATCTTTCAGGGCTATGAAAAAGTACCAGGACCACAAAACAGCCCAGGTAAAACTGGCTAGAAGAATTTTCCTGGAAGATAAAGCCGTGGAGCATAATCAAAGAACGGAGGTCTTAGGTCATATTCAGCATCGCATTAGACCATTTTATTTTTTCTAGCGCATGGTTCGGAGATGATGAACATGTAATTGACACACAAACTTCACGTTAACTCAGAGTCAATGATGATTTGATGAGAAATTCTATTTCGCATACAGAGAAAGGGTGGGCTTCTCTCTTCGAAGACATTGCTGTTTGATCATCTCTCCTGAGCCCAGAAAGGGACCGCCATGAACATCATTGGATTAAAAGCAACGAGGGCCCTTGAAGAAGACTTTGAATGGACATTTCATCTCCTCTTTTTAGTTTTTATACAATCTGATTTGATACCGACAACTTTGAAAATCTCAGAACGAATTAGAAGATTGGAGTGGAGACGAATAAGGTGTTGGGTCTCTGTCTAAAAGCAAACTACCTGTGTTCTAGATTTATTTATTTTTTCTTTATTTGGAGAAAAAGGAATTGCTAATCTTTCACCCATTATTATTATTATTATTATTATTATTATTAGCCCACCATCATGTTTGGTGAACTAATAATTGCTTAAACGGCCCAAGATGCATCTCCTTCTATATACAGGTCGTCATATTCCAACATGGGAAGCGGAGGATAATTTGTGTGCTAACTAACTAGTTTATAGACATGCGCGGGTTAAATAAAATAAAAATTTAATGTAATAAAAAATATTTATAATTTTAAAGAATTATTTATAATTTTTATTAAACTTGACTTTACATGTTAACCTTGAAATCTTATGACTTGACATCTTACTCAGCATGTATTTAAAATTAAAATGTGTAGAAGTTATCCCGACATGACCCAATCGATTTGGTCGGTCCAAAGACATTTCAACTGACCGGTAAAACATATGGAGATATGGAGATGAAATTGATATAAAAACCTCTCAATTCAACTAATTGTCTATCTTGAGTTTAAAATCAAATCGCGTGGGAATTGCTTTGACATGATCCAAAGATAATCAATTCGGTCGTTGTGGTTGGATTCTATTATAGATTTCTGACCACATTCTCCATGAGACTCTCTTATCTCTTACTTCTCCGAGCTCAGGTTATAGAAAAAGAAGAAGGAACCGAGAAGAAGGTATCAGCAACAACATATTTTATTACAGGTAGTTCATGATGTTAACCAAGAAAAAGATGTTGAAGAAGATTATGTAAGATTAGACAGGAAAGAGCGTAGAAAGAAAAAGCAATACAAAAGTAATACGGAAGCAAACATCCAGAAAACCGCCAAATAAAATGCATCCCAACATTTTTATTGCTTGACAAACTGTCAGGAGAAGAAAAAACAACAAGTACACTAATTAATAAGATTGACGAAGTAGCAATTAATGCAAAAACAACTAATTGGAAAGCAATAGTCATGTTTTAATCTTCCAAGCTACCAATAAAAGAACTATATCATTTGATCTCTATATCAGGGAAAAAAAAAAACGCTCTTTTTAAGAATTCTCCATCAACTTCTTTTTGTAATACCCTATCTCGAGGGGAAGTTGAATCCCCGCTGTCTCCTTGAAAGAGAAATTTGATTAGTTTAAATTTAAAATTAAATTAGGTAAAAATTATCTTACATTGTCTTAATATAATCCAGCTAAATTGTTGGATAGTAAATTTTGAAACATATACATTACATTGATCAGATATTATAGGAGTAGGATACAATCACTGCATCTCGGTGATGCGCGGTCAATTTGCACACTTTTGTAAGAAATTTGCAAGAGTACTATAAAATATTCGTGGAGAAATAAAAAACAATTTTAGAATTTTTAATTGCGATGCCTCTGCAAACTACCACACGCATTTTAGAATTTGCCCACGTGTGAAAGCATACTAGACTTCGACGTCGTAGATGAATGTTTGAGGTTTTGATTCAAGAAAATGAAGGGCAGCTAGGAACCAAGGCAAATTATCATTGGGGGTCCATTTTTTTATTTTTTATTTTTATTTTCAGCACTTGAGGTGTTCGTATATATGATTCTCGGTCGTTGCCATATAAATCTGCATTTTATCCTTTCCCCCCTATGTTTTGCACTTAGGCTATATTTATTTATGACGTCAAATTGCTCACAGGACCAATCTTTGTGAGTGTGTTTGTTTCTATGCTTATTTTGCACAAAGCCAACGGCTGAAAGCTTATATACCAGTACATGTTTTTGAATGGTTTCATTGTCAGTCCAAACTCGGCCTAGAAGAGCTTTACGGCCCAACCTATCCATAAATGGACATGAAATTAACTAGTTCTTCTACGGGGTTAAAATGGAGGTAAAATTAGAATTTAGTAGTTTGGAGGGTTGCAGTGAAGTTGTTTTTTAATGTATTTTATATTTTAAAATAATATATTTTTTATTTTTTAAAATTTATTTTTAATTTCAACATATCAAAACATGATTTTTTCAAAAAACATAAAAAAATTAACTTATAAAAAAAATTTGAAAAGCATGATTGAATTACGCTGGAGCCATTGGATGGAAGCATGATTAAAGTTACTTAAGCAATTTTAAAGGGTGTTTGGAATTATGATAATGGTTGTTTTTTAAAGTATTTTTACTCGAAAATATATTAAAATAATATTTTTTTATTTTAATAAAATTATTTTTGATATAGCAAATCAAAATAATTTGAAAATAAAAAAAATTAATTTAAAATAAAAAAATAAAAACATATTTAATTTTTTTAAAAAATACTTTTTAAATACAAAAACTAAACATGCCCTGTAGTGTGGTTTATTTGAAGAGGAGTTGTAGTGAAATCAGTACCCATAAGAACGGGAGAAACTGGGGAAGCAGAGGGTTACAGATATCATAGTCGTGACTCGTGACCATTGGAGAAGGGAAAAGAATGGTGGCAGACAAAACATCGCAGGTGATAGCAAGTAGAGTGTCGCGTGGTTCTCAACTGTAGTTATGGTATTGTAACAGTAAATACGTATCTTAGATATGAGAGCTTTTTTGTACACATTGTATCCATGGGGCTCTTGATGTGTACGGATGTGCAATAGAACAAACATGTCTGCTCTTTCAACAACAATCTATCTTCATTGATCATCATACAAGGTCCCCCCCAAGCAGTACCAGTACTTGAACAAACAAAGAGAGGCGTGGCAGCAGATATTAATCAATGAAAAATAATTCAAATAGCATAGATGGCCAAGCAGAAATAATTTACAAGAACTTGTTATGAAACGACAGTTGCTGCCCTGCTTTTATTTTCTGACTCAAGAAGCCAACACGCATCGCTTGAGCCCAGGTTTTAACGCAGTAGCTATATACCAGCTGAGAAACCGAAGATACATGGGTAGCCATGACAACCAATTAAACAAGGGATAGATGTATTTTAGCTTTGATAGGCTAGATTATTCCATTTATATTCTGATTTATGACCCAGTTCCCTGTTGATATGACATGACTACCGACCATTTAGGCTTCCCAAGCCAGCGGCTGCAAGTTTGTTAACAAGAGCCAGTGCATTACTGGTGATATAAGTGACTCTTGAAACCTGATTCTGAAGCATTTTAACTTGTTTGCTGCTTTGATCTGCAAAACCATCCAAGCAAGTGTCTTCATCTGTGAGTGCAGCACTCAACCATGTAGTTAGGTCCCCCATCTGTGTATCGAAGTTTGTTGCGTCAAGATTTCTGAGTATGCCAAGTGATTTGTGAAGATTTTCAATCGCGTCTTGGAAGCACTCGATACAATCTGAAAGGGCAATCCTGTTTCTGCCTCTCATGATTCTATTCTTCTTCAATTTATTCAGATACTGACTAGCATTCTTAGCCTCGCCTATTGTCACCGAAACCCCAGCTCGTGCCCACTTGCTGGGACTTCTCCCAGCAGTGTGCGAAAAGGATGCTAGTGAGTGCATGCAAAGGTCAAGATATCTAGTCACACTGCATGCTTCTCGAACATAAGTGTCCCCGTTGTCAGAACCCCGGCTCGTAGCACATGTTAGCCATGAAAGGAAAAGGAAAGTGATGAGAATGGAGATAGTTCTCATTCTATGATATTTATGATGCTTTCAAAAGAAGGAAAAGAAACGGAGGAATAAGATTAAAAATTGAGACTAAGAACACCTATGCTATGACCTCACAGATTATAGAATGAGAGATATTATATAGAAGAGCGGGAGCAAGGGGTGTGAATTCAGGTAAGAGCAGGTAAGAGCCTTGATGGAAAGCTTTAAAGAGGGGCAAGGGGTGTGAATTCAATGAAGATAGGAGCTTTCCAAAGCGGGTTTGATAGAAAAGCAAGAGGCTGGTGAGTGCAATAAACAAGGGAAGAGTGGAGAAGGAAGCTGAAGTGAAATAGTTAGGTTTTGATGACAAAGAACATGTGACTAGGTAGGTGTGTCTCTCATGAATTTGGGCCAGGAGATCTGTTGGGTGTTTCCCTTTATATGGGTAACTGTGATGCATGAGCGAAAAAGATTTCAGCTGCATCACGGAGCTTGATCTCTCACTGTCAGAAGTGATGGGTCAAATTAACAAAATAAATCATGGTAGCCTTGAGTTGATTATATGATAATGCTAATTGCTGACTGTAATGTACGATTATGCAGGAACATAGTTATGGTTTATAAAGATGTGGGTTTTGTGGAAAACCACAGAAACAAAGATCTGGAAGCGGGCCAAGTGTTAAAGGAAGTTGTTTTAGGTCAGGAAGCACTATAAGCTGCGATGTTGTTGTTTTTAGTCAGGAGGCACTATAAGCTGCTATGTTCTAGTTCTCTTCTTGCGTGAAGGGGCTATTTTAGGCGTCAAAGCAGAGTTGCTTATAAGAGATCGCGATTACTCTTGGCTTGAATTCCTGTGATTCGCTGAGCCAAAGATTCGGTCCACATCAAGGTAATAAATCACTACAACCACTGTACAGAGTCGTGGTCCAGTACTTCAAAATGTAAATGGGATATTACTGGAATATATTGTACTCCCTTGGCTTTCATTTTGCTTTCCTGTCATGCATAATATCCAACAAATTACTCTTCTGGCAATATGCATATCCTACAATTTAACCTTTTTCATCGCATCTTACAATTAAATCTCACGATGCTTCAGAGTTCAGAGTTACCTCTCTTGTTCTTCTGCTTCATGTGACTCTTCCAGAGCCTCTGAATCACTATTACAAAGGTCAAGAAACAGCTCTCGAACTCTGAGGCTAACTTGTTCTGCATCAGTTATTCACAATTTCTTAACTTCTCTTAGCAGCACTCTGCTTGAAAGGTTTCTGATACACAACCAGGTCATCTCCTGGACAGAGATGAGGGGGATAACTCCA
>Ga0325414_1005333_pt1 | contig 13574 bp, 7 predicted proteins | sample PopdelMetagenome_8_FD_206183 | JGI IMG/M metagenome (GOLD analysis project Ga0325414, IMG submission 206183) | Populus deltoides microbial communities from Bellville, Georgia, United States - Leaf-PdKOR-R3 | ecosystem: Host-associated > Plants > Phyllosphere > Phylloplane/Leaf | place: USA...
CTTAGAAAAGTTATTTATGATATACTCTTTATTAAATTTATATTTAAAATTATGTTATTTTTATTTTAAGATTCAAATGATAAAGATTCGATAATTAACATTTTATGAGTAAAAATATTAGGAGTAAATTTTATAAAAGATATTATGAGGAGAAGAAAATTTCTTGAAAAAGTCTTGAAATTCTCCTAAAATACATATGACAAATTGAAAAAACTCTCCAATATGTAGTTTTATGATTTATATTTCGTCAATTGAATGTGACAATCCGTTTACTTCCTTTTGATTTCTTTAATGTCGAAATTATTACAATTTCTCTATTTTTCTTTCGGTCAACTTCACATTAGTCATGTAAGTTAGAAAAATTGAAGTTGCACACCAAAATTCATGCGTAGTTACCACGAAAGATAGCCAACAAATGTGTTGACTTTTTTTTTTTCCTTTTGCTTTAATTTTAGTACAAGAAATAAACTAATTCGCCTTGGAATTCTATTCTATCATTCAATGTTTTTCTTATCCTAAGAGTTTTTTTCTTACAACCATATTCTTTTGTTTTCCAATAAGGTATTTAGGGACTGTTCGATTGAAATTTAAGCTTTATATTTTGGTTTGATTGTTTTAGCATAAAGGTTTTCGTTGATATTTAATTTTGCACAAAATAATATGAATTTTTTAATTTTTCAACAAATTAAAACTAAAAAGACTAAAATTAAAAATAAAAATAAACAAAGGCTTTTCTCTTTCATATAAAAAAGAAAAAAAAAATAATCAACGAGCCACATCAAGATTCTTGCTATACCATACACTATCTTGGGATGATTGACTCGACGAGACAAAACTAAAGTGTCAATTACAACCACTTTAGAAGATCTGAAGCCACCACACATCACCAAACCGTGGCAACCTCACTCACATGTTGGCGCGTGTATATCAAGCACTAAACTCTTTTGCTTTTTTATTTATTTTAGTCCTCAAATCAATACTAATTCTTAAATTGAGTCTTTAATTTTATTCCACCTGAGCCTAATCAATCTCCTTTTAATATAGTGTTTGATTCTCTAATAGCACATCAATTTAGTCTCGTATCACATTCCAACCGAACCAAATGAAGATCCAACATGTAAGAGAAGCTGGGAAAGGGCAAAGAAGGAAGCAACCAGCAAACCAAATTAGCTGACTAAGTAGCCTTTTCTTTCTTTATTTCCTTTTCTGTTCTCTGTTCCATTTCTCTCTCTCTTTCCTTTTTTGGTGCAGTTCTTGCCGTTTTCTAAATGTGATAAAATGAAGCTGAGAGCAGGTTTAATTTCGAAGAACACGAGGACTAACCAGTCACTTGAATAAATTCAATAAAATGTTTAAGAAAAAAGGGGGCTAATTTTTTGTCGTATAGTCTTATTTTCCAAAGTGAGGATTTCGTATGGATTTATTTTTAATTTCACGAGTCCAGATTCGACATTATCGTATCTAATGTTGAAACAGCACCTGGAAACACCAAATCCAAATTCACCAAACCTGTCCGACTGTTCGTCAGGTCAGCCTCGTCCAATCCACAACAAAATATAGAAAGCAGCTATGAGTTTTCTAGCGGGAAGATTAGCAGGAAAAGAAGGAGCCTTCTTTTTCCAGGAATCCAAACATGCCGTTAACCGCCTCGCAGAGAAATCCGCCACCACAGTCAAGAACCTCCCACCCCCCTCCTCCTCCTCTACAATAGAGCACGAATCCCAAGCCGACGTGCTTCCCGAGGTCTTAAGACATTCTCTTCCTTCCAAGATCTTCGGCAAGCCGTACGAACCGTCTTCCCTGTCCACATCATCCAAGTGGGCCCTGCGATCTGATCATCCAAATAGTAGTTCAACCGTGTCCCCTGATGTTCTCAATCCTCTCCGAGCTTATGTTTCCCTCCCTCAGGTCACTTTTGGTCCCAAAAGGTACCCCCCTTCTTTCGATAAATATAACATTTCTTCTTCTTTCTTTCTTTTTTTCTTTCAATTTTGATTAAACATTGGTGGGGGAATGATTCCGAACAGATGGGAATTGCCGAGCGAGGAGCACTCGGTGCTGGCGTCGACGGCGAATGAAATGCGAAAAGACAGATATACCACTATTAATCCCGATAAATTGAAGGCCGCAGCCGAGGGGCTTACTTATAGTTACTTTTTCTTTCTTCTTTGATTTGGTTTTATTTTAATACATGAACCAGAATTGAAAGATGCAAGCTTAAGCCTATTTATTAGTGCTTATAGGTGGCTTAATTACTGTGTTTACAGTTGGGAAGGCATTTGCGGTTGCAACTGCAATTGTGTTTGGTGGCGCCACTCTGGTATTTTCTTTGGCAGCTTCCAAGCTAGACCTCCGTAATGTAAGTAATCGAAGAAGAAAATCATGCCTTTTTTATGCTACTAATTCATTAATCACTGGTATTAATTGTGGATAATTCGTGTTAGTATTAGATATTGGAGGACCATCTTTGAAATGAATCACCACCAGTTTACTTTTTCTTTTTAATTATTCTGACAGGGTGATGATATCCGAACTAAAGGGAAAGACCTGGTTCAGCCAAAGCTTGATGTTATCAGAGAGCAATTTGTGCCTTTAAAAACTTGGGTATATGATTCTTACAAGTTCTGGTTTTGATTGCTTTAGTTTTTTCTTCTATTCCTCGCAATTCTTTTTGGGGTTTTTGCTGTGGTCATATATCTTGTACCTTGTGTTTTCAGGCGGAAGATACATCGAAGAAATGGCGTCTTGATAGGCAGGAAGACGTGAAAGAGAAACCTATGGTCAAGGAGCTTGCTAAAATTCTGGGCGCAAAAACTTCCAACTGATTTCTGTGTAACGTTTTCGTTCATGCAAATAATGTGGAACAGTGATGATGGTGGGTTTTCTTAATAAAAGATACAAGGTGAAAATGTCGTATCATCAATCAAATGTTATTCAAGTTCTCGTGTGCATTTTGTTGCAACAATGCTGTGAGTATGTATTTGGAAAGTGTATTATCTAAAATTTCAATATCTTGTTCAGCTGCAGTTTTTTGTCAAAGCTGTGAGAAATCTAGGGACCAAACAGGTTTCTGCAGAAGCCTCTCACAGCTTTGGCCTCTACTCTTGCTTTCAACAACAGGTATTTAGCCAGTCCAGAGAGCAAAAAGAGGATAAATTTGAAAATACACCCAGAAAAAAAAAGGGTAGAGAGAATGAAAACCGAAGTATGAAAAATAAAAACAGAGGAAAATGGAAGAATAGAGTGCTCATCCAATAAAATAACTTACAGTTAATCAAAATGGTGGGCAAGTGCTAGCCCGTTTGAAGAATAAAAGAATTATAAACTTGTGATTGTCATGAGTTCGATGGATACAAAGTTTTCTGTTGATTTCAGTGAGAAGAAACTCTCTCGGATGTGCATGAGATTTAATTCTTTAAATCAAACATGCTGGTTCTGATTCACTCTGGGGAACACCAAGTCTCCATTACACTGATGATGCCTGCATCTTTACAGCTTATAATCTAAACCAGACCCATATTTCCAAGCCTCAAGATACCGCTTCCACTCATACTTCATCTTGGATGGAAATGCCGTTAAGAATGGTCTGTGAAGAAGAGGTCAACAGTACAAGGGAACATACAGAAGAATAGCTTCTATTACTGTTAACATGGACAAAAACTAAAGAGTAAAACTAAAAAACCTAAAAGAGGAAAATGTATACAATACCTTATTACTGGATCTGCATAGGTGGAGAGAAAAGTATAGTAACCCAGCATTAAGAAATGACTGGACCAGTCAAGAAGCACAGGAATACCAACCTGAAGATGAAAAGATGGTTAAGATGAGTGGTAATTTCCATTACCAAACATTACTTGTGTCCATCGTAAGATCTGAATCATGTGAGAAGGTGGATACAGAGAAACCTAACTGCTGTACGTGCATGCTTTCAAGGTTTTATGATCACTGTATCAACACCACAATTACTGTAATGAATCCTGTCAATCTATGTAGTGCATACCGTTATTAAATAGTTTATAGTTTCACAGTAAAGAAGCTAACATTTCATTTCTCTAACTGCTTCCAAGCCAAGGCAAAGGGTCATTAACGGCACAGGAAGGTGGCAGGGACAATGCTAAATTCTTCTAAGAGAAACCAGTGGCAAATTACAAGTGTTTTTGTGCTGCGAGATAGAATGAGGCTGCAGCAATTACATTACCAAGTTGTTTATAAGAGATTAAAGTCTATAAGATAAAAAGGAAATAACCAATGGGTGTTTAAATAAATGCAAAATCGAGTGTTTTTCTCCAGGTGCTTGCAACCTAACACCACCAAGTCTATGCAAAATATCATTCGAGTTTTTTATTCTTTAAGCCAAAAGATAAAAGCAAAGAAAATGAGATAAACATGCATGAATTTATGATTTTAAAAATATAATGCAAAGTTAAAAGATTCAAAAGAAAAAAGCAATAGAAAAAACCTGCAAGAATTTATACCAGCATCTCAAGTTGAAAAAAAATTACAAAGAAGGAAAAAGAGCACCTCTGAAGTTCATGCATACCTGCTTGAATATTGATGGGATGATCTGAGGTTTAGTTAGCATAACAAGGCCTAATGTCTTGGAAAGAGCCCAGAACTGTATAACATCCTGTGACCATATAGTGGCATCGGCATTATTATTTTATGTTCATAACTGTTGTTCCTTTAGAACTAAATCTCCTAAGACAAATAACTGGACCATACCAATCAAATCAACTTGGAAAAAGGACTGAAAAGGGGAAATAAGACAATAAACCTGAAGAAAAGGTCTTAGAACTGGATCCCCCAGCTTCTGAGATAGATACGCAGATTCATTAGTAAATGAAAGAAAACTGACAGACTCAAAAAGAAGTCATGGCTTATTTACATAGCCTGTAAGCCCACCTGCATGCTCTGGAAATTAACATAAAGAAGCTCATTAATAAATTCTGGAGGAACATTAGAGTTTTTCTTGGCTGACATTGCTCTTTGAAACAGCCACGAAGCACTTAAATTTGGCTGCAATGAAGAAAATGTCACTCAGATAATTGTAAGAGAGGCTGTTCAACCATATAGCCATAAATAAAAGTCAGAGGTCACCAACCATATAAGGATTTAGGAGGGACAGGCTGGATGCATCGAGAAAATCTCCATTGATTGCTTCATATACTCCTTTATTTCATGAAAAAAAATGGTAAGCTTTCAGCTAGAAAATCTTTACATAGCACATGCTTATGGAGACACCGTGAAGTAATTTGTTGTTTTGTATAAAATCAGGGACCAAGTACTTACAAAGGAAAAGTATGTATGATCATCTGAAGAAATTTGTTATGCCTACTAAATTATCTAATTTGTGTTATCCCTCCAAAATAATCCATTGAACTCAGGTATTAGCAAATTGATTGAATGTTACGGTAATTCAAACAAACAATATACCTTCTGACAATCTCCCAAGGTGCCTTGTCAAGCTTCCAAAACCACCAAATGAAACAGGTGACTGGATGCCACTAGCATCCCCAAACTGCAGAGAATGAATTAGTGATGCTTGCATCTCATTTGTGTTGTGCCCATAATCTAGTAAGAGCTTTATAATTGTGTGACATATTCCACCTGTAAGATACGATCAAATGCTGCAGGCAATGGACTGACAAGTTGATCCACCCCCATTAAGAATTTAAAAGATGTTAGACTTGAGGACCAAAATTAATAACAATATTCAACGGAAAAGAAGAGCAAGATCACTTTTGGCATGAAGCAGACAAGACATGAGAATACACGTTATTCGAGTTAATATAGTTTGCGAATAACAAGCAGTTTAGAAAAAACACAGCTTCATATTTATAGCAATTCACTGGTTTCAAATCAAGATAGAAGAAATTATGATCAATAGACTACAATGCCAAACATGCCTTGCGTTCCCATTATGGCTCAATATACTCAAGTTAAAATATCTCAGATCCTTCTTTATCTGAATGCTTCACACAAAAAAGGAGGATCATGGGTTTGGAGAAGAATCTAAGATATCTTGACTTGAATATACTGAGCAATAGACTACAATGCCAAACATGCCTTGTATACGGAAAAAATTTCAAAAGCAAGGGGCTTGCATTTTCCCAGGTGAAGAAGTTCACAATTCCTTCTACCTTTTGGTCCTGTGAAAGCCAGCAGCTTTTTGTAGCCTTTTCTTTTGGAATGTATTATTCTCAGTAAATGTGTTTACATGTATAATGTAGTTCCAGTAGCAAGCAAGTAAGCCTTGGAGTTCATATATTGCATCGTTACCTGTCACGATATGTAGGGAAAATGCCATATATAACTCTCAGTATCTCCAGATTGTCAAGAGAGACTCCCTGCAAAATGAGCGATAAAAAGTGCATAATCTTACCAATCAGTTTGAGGGCATCACAGAGAAGGAAAAGCTTGTAAATAGAACTTGTTAATGATCTCAACAGACAATGTCTAAGGCCAAGTAGGACACCAGTTTAAAATAAGAAAGAAAATATCAATCCCCTGACTACAGGCATGCACCAATAAATTCCAAATACATGCATTATTAAACTTCCTATCCATTGCAAGCAGCAACATGAAACGAACTTGATTGGTTTAAAATGTAATTACTAAACCACAGGCTAACATCATGTGCTAGATCAATTTTCTTTTTCCCTTTTAGGCTGGTTAAAGTTGGGCATGAAATATGGTCAATTAAGAGTTTTGGATTGCGTTATGTCAATTGAAAGATGGGTTCCTCAAGTCTACAAGAGCCCCCTTTTCTATTTCCTCTCTAGCTGTAGAGGCTTCATTCTTTAGTAAACCAAAAGAGCTAGCGGTGCTAGAAGCCCTTAAGGTAGAAAAGACTCAGGTTGTGGTAAACCTGTCTTCCTCTTGAGATGCCCGGCTTATCTATATCTATCCAAGCTGGGAATAAGAGAAGGAAGGGTTTTGAACTACTTGCTTGTAAACTCACTCTTCCTGAAGCAGACAGACAACCAGCTGAATCAAGTTCCGTTCGGTGCTTTAGAGATGGATGGGGAAGCCTGTCCTTCATCGCATTGATCAAAGAAAATCAATAAAGACAACAAAAGAAAAGAGTAAAACATTGAGGCTGATTAAAGTTGGGCATGAAAAATGGTCAATTAAGAGTTTCTTTCTTCTTCTTTTTTTGAAAAATGGGTGTATAGATAGGTGGACCACAACCCTTTCACAGACGACACTCATCTTGCACCTCACCAAGAAGCTATTGAGACCCGAGTCCAAATGAATCTTCTCCTTACCACCACCTAAACCAACCACTTGGAGGCAGTCAGCTAAGTGTTTAGGCAGCAGTATTGACATTGCAACCAATACAAAACAAGTTTTGGTCCTCAACATCTCATCGCATATCATAGAGCAGTAGATATTAGAAATCCCTAAAGAACATACTCCAAAAAGAAACTAGTCTTTTTCTCCACAACATTACCCATGTACTGCTTTTATTCTCACATCATTTTATTTTTTTTGGGTGTTTGTGTGTGTGTGTTGGGGGGGGGGGCGCTTATAGTCAAATGCATGTCATAATAATGCTAAGAAAATAATTACAAATAAGGTTGGCCTCTCTAATGCTGTGGCGATTATAGTTATCATGAGTAAGGAAAGTGGGACAATCCTACAAAAAATAATGTCCTGAGATTAAACAATCAAGACTTTTATTTAGGAAGTTTGCAAATAGAGTATTAACTGGATTTGTGATTCAGAATTCGTACTTAAGAGTTAAGGAAACCTCCTAGATATGGAAACAATTTCCACAAATGAAATGAGCACAACAGGAAAAGAAAAAAAACAGATTTAGCATAAAGTAAATGACAAGGTACATATTGTAGATTCAACAGTAACAGCATTCTTAGGATGAAGAGGATCCAATATCATCAAGATGCAGAACTACAAAAGTTGAAAGTGAATGTAATTCTGCAGATTGCAATCAGAAAATTAACCTGATATTCTGGCATCAAGTCCCAGAAGTCTTCTAACAATTCTTCTAATTTTGGCGATCCTGGTTGAGGACTGACATAAGTGAACATATATGTAGTACGGTCCAAAGGACCAGATCCAGCTGGAAATGCCTGTCAAAAGTACTTCAAAGCTTGACTCTCTAAAGGAAAAAAGTCTTTTATAAATGGTAGCATCCCACTAGATTGTTACAAACCTCCCAGAAGTATTGTGCTTCGGAATCGCCAACCTTCTTTACAGATGAACTACTATATATGATATCACTGGCAGAGTTATCTTTAAAACCACGAGCACAAGATCCAACAACAAGGCAAACACCATCTGGCTTCTTTCCTCTCCTTATCTAAAAAACATAGAGTTGAGAAACAGTTTCTGCCAAGATTGCAGACATGTACTAGATATAAGTTGTTATTTGTCTTGTGTGAATCATTTTTTGAAATATTTGGAGCTTATATTTCAATATCTAAGAATAGCAAAGGCACATTGTAATTAAGGGCTTGCCAGCCTCATTTCATTTACCTGTGACTCAAACATGCTAAAATGAATAAGGTTGTGTATAGTGGATACGACTGAAAATCTAGTGTCCTGTATTACATTAAAATGCACGTACTTGTGTAAAATCTAGTCAACAATGATGCTTGTGGTCCAGTGCATAATTGCAAAGAAACGATAAATATGTACAAGAGGAAGAGTCTAACCTGTTTTACCACGGGTGAAAAGTTCCCCATTGCATCAATAATGAGACGAGATGACAGAATGTTCCCCTCCGCCAGTTGCAGGACCTATTGAGAGAAGTCATTCAAACCATTGATGTTCACTAAGAGAATAAAATGCTATTCAAAATCAATGTTTAATTTTTCTGTGCAAGCAATGCACCATTATTTGAAGCATAGCCTTACATGAACTTAAAGACAACCCTTTGGGAATTTTGAAAGCTAGACATCCATGGTTATTATGAAGCATAAAACTCATTTAAAATTTCTTCCAAGTGAGTGCCAGTGTTTTCATTAAATAATTCAAATGTTCTCTTTCCTTCGGCCTTCTTTAATCATGATTCATTTGTATTCCTCATAGACTTTTTTTTATTTATTCTAATTTACAAGTTCAGTTGTTCTCACTTACATCTTGAAATGCTCATTCCACTAAACATGGTTTTCGATAATGTGTGGTGGATGTGTCCAATCATGTTGTTGCATAACCAGAGGGGCCCCTTATGAAGTTCTCTCATTAGTTCAATTGGAGCACCAGACCAGAATTCAGCTATAACTCAAATATGGTAGAAAAAAACATCAACTAAATTTTAACCCAACTCAACTAAGCCTTAGTCTCAAACCAGTTGGAGTCAGCAACACAAATCCTTAACTTTCTTTCCATCCTTCCAGATTTTATTTAATCAAAATTACTTGTGATTATATTACTTTGCAAGATTCAATAGACTCACTGATGCATCCTCATATATAGAGATGCTGGAGACACTGCAGCCTTCAAAGATGACTCCACCAAGGGAAATAAAACGTTTCTTCACAATCTCTATGAGCTTCACAGGTCTGTAAGGATAAAATAATTATAATCCAAAGGATTTGTCAACTATTGAAGAAACAAGATTGATGTTCCTGTCAAATGACGCCATCAAACTCCTTGTTGAAAGAGATTAAATCATGCTTCATCAGCATACCACAAAAACAAATAAAGGAGTGAGAATCAAAAGGAAAAAAGAAAATTCAAGCTTTTGAAAATTTCAAAAGTCCTTAATCACTTGCTATGAAAATTACATAAAAATAAGCTAAATCATGGCCTAGCTTAGTTTGAGATTCATTACCCAATATAAGAACAGATGTCACTGAGGATGCCGTGATATCTTTGCAATAATTTCATGAAAGAGAGCTTTCAATATTGATTTGAATGACTTTATTGGAAACTTTGGCAGCATTTATTGCAAATTTTCATGCCTTTCTTGTACCTACATTCTCTTTGATATCTAATGCCACGTGATATTCAGAATTCTCCAGCAATCAATATTTTCTTGTATAGTCTGACACGCATTTTAAACCCAACAGTCCATGGAAGGAGAGTTACAATATTATAATAACATTATATAAACAAGATTAACGTTTTTATTTTGAATTGATCCAAGACCTGGTTTAGGTTCATCTTAAAATTAAATCTTGCTACCACTTACATACAACATACTATTACCAAAAATGAAATGATAGCTTACGAAACACCAAGATTAAGAATGTCTTTGACCCAGATTTCGCCCTTATCCTCAAAGCCACATCTATTCTGCACATTTAGTGAAATTTTAAACAATATAAATATACCAAAGAGGTGACATCAGGCAGTGTAGGCAGTTGGATATGGATCGACAAAATCCATGCAACCTCATAGAAATGAGGAAAATCTAGACACAATAGTCAAAAAATGGAAGAGATACAGAACATACTGGAATTGCAAAAATGAAGGCATGGTTATATACGTGTGCTCATTTGATTGTGCTTAAAATTAGAAATTTCTGAGGCGATTTGAAGTTTACAATAATTATAAATCCGGGAGAAAAGTCATAGAAAAGATGGCATAGGTAGTCACCCTTCTTACAAAAAATAAACAAAAAGAAAAAAAGATGGCTTGGGCAGGCATTCTTTTGTACCTAAAAATACAGACTCTGTACTATTTAAAAAATATAAGCTGATTTATAAGCATCCAAACTGCTGTCCATTGTAATCAGACATCCACTGCGATGAGAAGTGGCCATCGCAGCTATACTATCTAGAGATTGATAGAGAATATAGCTTATAGCATAACCTTCTTCTGAGAAGAATTATCTTTATATGTGTGTGCTTGTTTCCATAAAATAAAAAAGAGAATGCTTTCCGAAAGCATGTAGAGTTATAGAAAACAAATAACTATGAGGCAAACATGATCCTAGCATCAAATGTTTATCTCCAATCCATTCTTTGGTACACAACTGAAATGTTGAACTAAGAAAAATTATTTGATTTATGAAGTTTAAGAACTCACAGGATTAAAGTTCATAGCTATAGCTTGTTCAATGTCATTCTCTTCCAGAATTCCAACATCTACAAGCTCCAACAGCTCCTTCCTTGAGATATTCCATTCTTGCTCCCTCTAACCATTTCAAACAATTCACATATCAAAAGCAATTTGTTATGCCTTAAGTTGTCTCTATATTGAAAGTAGCAGTACGTTATACCCCTTTTAGTATGTTTCTTTCCACAACGCCTACTTGAAGACCTTTGGCACTCAAGGCTGTGGCAATGAATATTCCCAAAGTACCTCCACAAACTACCACGTCAAATTTATCAACCACTTTGCCAGTGAGATCAGAATGGCTTGACACTCCTGGAATACTCGAAACAACTTGCTGAGGCTGTTGAGAAACTGCAAATGGATACAAAGATTGCCAGAATTCAAGGATTTCATAGACATTGAATCATCATTCAAAGTAAGTTGCATGATTTGTACCTGTTACAGTGGAGCAGATACTAGACCAAATATGGTCCAGCCTCTTTAAGGCATTATATGAGTAAGCCCCACCAGCACCACCAACTTCACCTTCAACTGCAATACTCTCCATTATCCTCTACCAAATGGAAAAGAACATGTCAGATTAGAAAGCACAGGATGATGCAATTGGAGAATCCAAAAAAGTAAAATGGGAATATGTATTTCTTTGGACTTGAAGTCATAACAGAACCATAAGTACACCGTGTTCATCTTCTAAAATATAATTCACTACTCCGAATAAAGCAAACTAAAGGCAGAAGCTACCAACTTCGAAAGAAGATGGATTCTTGATTTTGCTTTAAAAGAAGTTACTTAAACTTGAATTCCAAACCAGCACCAGCCTAAAATATAGAGTTGATCACATTCTATTCATTTTTACTCCCAGCATGAGTGATCACTAGCGCAGTTACTATGTTGCAAACTTGCAATTGGATAACTAAGTGAACCTCCAGGCACCTCAAGAAATAATAAGATTGTTGCATTTATCATTTATACTATAGAGCATTTGAACCCTACCACATTACAAAAATCTCCACAGAATTCTCTCAAGTAGAAACAAAGAGTAAAATCAATGTGCAAAGAAATAACTATTTTTCTCCATTTATAAACAGTCAATAAGAATATCTGTTTTAACACCAACTTAGGTACATGTAGCCCTGGCTCAATTACAAACAGAAAAAACATTTACTAGAAGGTATAAACCCTTTATCATATTCCTTTTAATCCATCAAAGAGAAAGAACCATTCTTTATTAAAAGTGGAAAAAAGAAGAATTTAGAAAAAACTTGACCTGGGTTCTAGAGGGAAGAGCTTGTGCTTGCAAAGACATGCTCCTTTGAATCCTCTCCTTTCTTCTCCGAACCAAAGGGCTCAGCTTTGGGTACTGACCCAGTACCCCATTGCACTGTCCAAGCTGAACCATCATCATATTGAGTTGAGCTCAAAATCTAAAATCCTGGATGTCTAGCTCCTTTTTCAATCAAGTTATCATCAAATCTCCAACGTTACCGAGATGCCAATGTACAAGTGTAAGAGAACTGGACACGTTCCACGACCGAAAACCCTCTCTTCCCTTTATTCTAAGGACATGTAGGATAATGAGATAAAGCAAACTTTTTAAAGTTTGTTTTTTTAAAATATATTATAATAACATTTTTCTATTTTAAAAAAATTATAAAAAAAGTTAAATAATGTGAAAAAATTATTCTATATCTAGAGAGCTTTTAACATGGATTATAATAGTAATTTCACTTTTGATTTCTCATTTTTCTGCGAGCGGACAAATTTTTTTTGGCTTTCTTCCACAAAAGTATTTAGATTTTTTTGATTTTCAAATACAATCAAATAACATTTTTAGCCTAAAAAGATTTAAAAAAAAAAGGCTTTGATTTGGGGGGTATTTTGGTATTTTTTACATGGGTATTTTGTGTAATTAAGAGGATCATGAGAGTCGTCTTAGTATTTTTACAATGTATTTGTTATTTTTTAATCAAAAAATTGTGGGTCAGTGTTCCTCACGTTCCAACGAGTTAGCAGTGCCCGCACCATTAAGGAGGCACGTATTACGCTTCCCAGTGGCCAAATCTTGTCATTTGCCATCTAACTGGATGCACAATCATGTCTTTTTTCACATGGTGTGACGTGTGTAGATAGACAATTGTTGGATTGTCGTGCAGTGATCGATTGTCTGTGTTTTTTTCCTTTTCTCTCTCTTTACAATTAAAGTGTACAATTGTTCTCTTTATTTGTTGTTTGTCAAATTAGACATGTTTATTATACCCAAGCACCTTGGGTCTTACATGGTTACGAGACCCAAAGCGCTTGGATCTGGCATGATTTACCAGACCCACGCGCCTTGGGTCTGGCATGGTTTGCAAGACCTCATGCGCCTGGATCTGCCAGACCCGCGCACCTGGGTTTGATAACCATGCCTAACCCAAGCACTTGATTCAAAAAATTAAAAATTTTCAAAAGCATGATTAGACTGCAAAAACAAACATTGTCTCATTCAAGCATGTTTTTTCATTCATATGCAATATAACTTAACTACAAACTTCTTTTTATTTGTG
>Ga0325414_1005334_pt1 | contig 13573 bp, 9 predicted proteins | sample PopdelMetagenome_8_FD_206183 | JGI IMG/M metagenome (GOLD analysis project Ga0325414, IMG submission 206183) | Populus deltoides microbial communities from Bellville, Georgia, United States - Leaf-PdKOR-R3 | ecosystem: Host-associated > Plants > Phyllosphere > Phylloplane/Leaf | place: USA...
CACATATGCTTCTATATATAATATAATCGAGGAATAACACTGATGAAGTTACAAAAATCTCATATTGGAGTCGGCCATTTCGTGTTCACGTCTTAAACTTGTTGATGATGAAATCCCTTAGTATGTGTCCAAACTTTTATATATTATATTACCTTAAAAATACAGAGTTAACTGAGTGCAAAACATGTGAGCATTCTCATTATAAACTCATGACTGACAAGGAAAGGATTCTTGTTATACATAAAAAACTTAGATGCTTCTCATTCACATCTAAACTATAGAGATTATTCATGTCACCAAAGATTGTTGAACACATAATATGACACCAATCAAATGATGTAATGGATGAAGTGATGGCACAACTTTTCAATGGTGGAGTCTGGAAACACTTTAACAGTGTGCATCCTCAGTTTTCATTGAAGATAAGGAACGTGCGTCTTGGGTTATGTTCAAACGGATTCAATCCATTCAGGTCATTTTTTGCTCTTGATTCTTGTTGGTCGATGATACTCATGATTTACAACTTGCCACCAGAGATGTGTATAAGTTCGAAGTTTATGTTTTTATCTATGGTCATAACCGATCCTAATAGTCCAGGTCAAAATATAGATGTTTGTCTTCAACCGTTGATTGATGAGTTGAAGTAGTTATGGTCATCTGGGGCTTTGATTTATGATGTATCGAGGAAATAAAATTTCCTGATGAAGGCAGTTTTGATGTGGACTATCAATGATTCTCCAGCTTATAGAATGGTTTCTGGTTGGAACACGCATAAAAAATTAGCATGTTTATACTGTATAGAAAATAACAAGGCATTCACGTTAAAAAACAACGGTAAAACATTTTTTTTTACTGCCACCGGTAGTTCTTACCAGCGGATCACAAATGCAGAAAGAATAAAAATGACTTATTTGTTGGTAGAGTTGAAAGGGATGTTTCATTGCCACTTCTTTTAGGTAGATAATTGTATAACGTGATGTTGAAGTACGATGACAATATGTTTAGTTTTCAATCCGATAATCAAAAGTTTCCTGGTTTTGGTTTGACTTATAATTGGGTAAAACAAAGTATTTTTTGGGAGCTTTCTTATTGGAAAATCAATCTCTTCTGCCATAACTTTCATGTCATGCACATAGAAAAGAACATGTTTGAAAATATTTTCAACACGGTCATGGACGTGAAGGAGAAGACAAAGGCAGTATCAAGGCTAGATGAATATAGCTTTGTTTTGTCACCGTAAAAATATGAAGTTTGTTATGTTGGGTCACGGGTCGCAAATTCCAAAGTCAGCTTCGTCTTAGACATGAATGCATAGTTACTTGTATGCCAATGGCTTAAAAGTCTGAGTTTTCCTGATGGACATGCCTTAAACATATCAAAGTTGGTGAATTTGGAAAAGTGCAGATTGTATGGAATGAAGAGTCATGACTTCTACGTGTTTATGCAAATAATTATTCCATTAGCTTACTGGGATTTATTGTCAAATGGTATATGAAATGCACTCACGAAGATCAATAAATTCTTTAAAGATATATGCTCCAACAAGTTATAGACACAACACATGAAAAGGCTTGAAAAGAATATCATCCAAACAATATGCAAATTGAAGATGATATTCCCCAATTGTTTTCCGACTCGATGGAGCATCTACCTATACATTTACCGTTTGAGGTAAAAGTTGGAGGCCCAATCCAATATACATGGATGTATCCATTCGAGAGATTAGTGTTTACATATGTATCATAATTAAAATTCTATTGTCTTTCTTAGCATATTTCAAAACATTTATTTAATTCCATGCAAGTACTTATTCAACCTTAAGAGAAAAGTAAAAAATAAAGCACATGTTGAGGCTTTGATATGAAAAGCCTATATTGTTGAAGAGATCTCAATATTTATCTCGTACTATTTCAAGCCTCAATTGAGAACAAGAATCAATCATGTTCCAAGGCTTGATGAGGAAGTGCCTTCGAGTGGGAACTTATTAATATTCTCCCATCCTGGACGACCCATACCAAAAAATGTTATGAGAAGAAGATATTTGTCAGAAATAAAATTAAGAAAAACATATAATTAACATGTTATTTATGTATACCACTTAACATGTCATTATTTTATAATAATTTATCTTTTATAATATCATAAACTGATACATTGTTGAATTTTTCGCAGGCAACATCGTCAATATTTACTGTTGCAAAACTCATAACCAACTATATCTCAAATTTTTTGATTAAATTTTCCACGTGATTCAGAATACATGTAAGTACTGTTTAATTATTCTTATCTCTCGGATACTTAATTTCATTACACATTTCTCATTAACCGTTCATGTTTGTACTTTATGTACCAGGATTATCAATCGTGAAAGAATGCTACTATTACTTTATCTTTACTAAGTCTGGGTTCTAAAAGAAAGGTGAAGTGCCACAATGAGTATTTCATCAATGGACATGTGTTTCATATTAAAGAATATGAGTATAGAAGAAAGAAATATAATAATGGAGTTTATGTTAAGGGATCAACTTTTAATGAGTTTGAAGTTGACTACCATTGAAAGTTGGAAGAGGTCATTGAATTGCAATATCATAGCGAGCAGAATAAAATATTTTTATTCAAATATTATTGGTATGACACCACTAATAGAGGAATAAGAGTAGATCTCCATCATGATTTGGTCAAAATTAATTCAAAAGCTAGACTTTATAACGTCAACGATGTCTTTGTTTTCACCAAGCCATGCCAACAAGTTTATGACACATACAATTTTTTTTAGAAAGGATCATTCAACAGCTAATTGATTGTCCATAGTGAAAACCAAATCCAAGGGTTATGTCGAGGTTGTTCAGGATGACAACGATGAGTTAACTATGGGAGATGATATCTTTCAATTTGGTGAGTTAGTTGATCCATATTAAGTTGTTCCGTCTAATGACTTAAAAAAATTCAAATTTTTGCATCGCCGAGAATATTTTTATTAAAGTTAATGCTGAGAAGTTGAATGATGCTTTGAACTCCAGCCAACATACACAAGTCGATGAAGATAATAGCAATGAAATAAACATACAAGATTGCGATGGAGATGATGATGAGTCAATTGATAAAAAAGAAGAGAATTCTAATTAATTTTCACAACATGAATGTGTATTGCCATAAACTATAATGTAATATTTATGGATGAAAAAATAATATCATTTAACGAATGCAATTTCAAGTTTACAAACAATGAGGTTTCTATAACAATAACATCGACTTTTAAATTATCGATGGAAATTCTATTGTTTTAATGCAGTCAGGTTTTCAAACATCTTGAATGGAAACCACAGGTTGATGTATGGTTTTCACGGATTAAGGTTAATATTAAGTTCAATATTTTTTATGTTAATTTTGATAGTTTATTGAAATTATTGTAATTTTTCTTTTATAAATTTTTACTTCAAAAGAAAATTTGAATGAGAGAGAGCTAATGATAATGTTACAAAGGTTTGGAAGAATCACGCTGCAATTAGGTAAGATCGAATTCAAGATAATTGTTTTATTCCAAATATTAAAATTTTAATTTTCATTTACTCGTGATATTTTTTTCGAGGCATAAAAGAAAGCCAAGAAATATACGAAAAAAGATAGCTTTCAGGCTAAAATGACATGATAGTTTGGAAGGATTTCAGATTGTCATACATCTTAGAGGTTGTATGGGTGGAATACATTCAATATGTGATGTCTGCACATTTCACTCAATGCTCACAGTCTGGTATGGATAACTAGAACCAGCGTGTTCATGGTTCTGTTAGCACGCACACCAGTGGCTTCATTACGTTCGTTTTGCATGCAAAGTAGATGATATGATTTTTTTTATTGCATCCATTTTTTTATTAGTTGTTTTTTTATAAATATAATTAACTGACAATATTTTTTTTTTATTACAGGCTATGGTTCTTAGACATGAGTCTAGCTCAATAGAGCTTTTTGTTGAAACGTATATGCGGAGTAGTAACCACCAAAATGGGATGCAATAATTCATTGATAGCTAAGATCAGCACTTTGTGGTATGATGGTTTTCAATCATTTTTTTTCTTAAGTTATTATTTCCTTGAATTTGATGAATTTTTTTTTTCTTTCCAGGATACATATAATAGCTGATTGAAGGAGAGATACAAGGATTATCCTTCGACCCATCCAGATATTGATCCAGATTTGTGGTTGGAGTTAGGATCATCCAATAGGCCCAATAGAAATCAGATGTACGGACTTTTTAACACTACAACTGAGAACTTGTAGATGACCCGTAATGCTTTAATAGTAGGATGCTCGCAATCAATTCTGAGCATTCAAACTTCAAAGTTCATGGCAATATTAAACCAACGGGTATAGGATCAGACAACTCATTTTAATGATAAATATGAACAACTCACTGCTTATTATGAAAAATTACCTAGCTCGGTTTCAAATTGAATTATGTGGAAGTTGCCTTGAGGTAACTCAGTTGACTTGATTGGTCAAAAAACAATCTGGAAAACTAGTAAAAACGTGGTTTCACTTTGAAAAATTTCAGGATAATATCTTTTTTTAATCAACATATTAAATCGACTCGGGTTTTGTGACTTAATTCGTCAAACCCGCAACTTAGATTATGGATTCCATTTAGTTTAAGAACTTTCTTTTCTTAAACTATTTTTTGTTTAATGATATGATAACAAAAATAGAAACTCATAAAATTGAGAACCAATAAAATACCAGTATTTTTATTTGAGTCTAAAATAACCTCATAGAAAGCAAACCAAAATAAATTATGAATACCAATTCAAAATGTACAAAATATTGAAGGATAAAATTGATTAAAAAAAAGTAAAAAAGAATTCAATTGAAAGGAAAAAAAATGGAAGATGAAATTTAAAAAATAAAACTATTTGTCATTGTTATTAAATCTGACCTTGTGGGTCAACCTTGAAATTTTTTAACCCAACTTCTTGCTCGACCCATATTTAAAATGAACCTGCATGGAGGTTGATTCTAGGTGACCCAGTCGATATCGCGGGTTCAAAGGTAACCTGGATAACTGATAAAAGAGTGTCTTGGCTTAAAAAATAAAAATTAAAACGATATTTTTTAACACTAAGATAACGACATATTGGATTAACTCGGGCTCACGGTTTAACTCGCAAAACTCACAACTGGTATCATGGACACCACTAGGTTTAAAAATATTTTTTTATTTAATCATATGATAACAAAATAGATATTTTAAAAAATTGAGCATCAACTAAATGTTGGGATGATTATTAATATTATGATAATATCATAGAAAAAAATAAACATAAATTATACGAATTAAAAATAAATAAAATATTGAAGGATAAAATTAAAAAAATAGAAAGTGAAAAAAATAAAAATAAAATTGATAAAAAAAACTTTAATTATTCACTTTTATATATGAATAGTAAATCACTATAAAATTCTTATTATTTTAGTAGAGTAGAGTGTTAGTAATAAGAGATGTTATATATATATATATATATATATATATATAGAGAGAGAGAGAGAGAGAGAGAGAGAGAGAGAGTAGTGTCTTCTTCTTCGTTTTTACATATTAAGATTTTTTTCTATGATTACATCTTACATAAATCATCCACGTTTTAAATATATTTTTTTTATTATCTCCGGTGAGATTTGAAGATCTTACAGCTTAATGTGCATTTAAGTTTGCATAATCTAACTAGAAGCAATCAGACCGTCATTAACTGGAGTTTTCTGGGCCCAGCTCTCCTAAAAATCTAAATTTCCAAGAGGACCTTAAGGTTTTTCCGTCTAAATCTAGTAGCCTTCTTGCTGCAACCAGCTTTGTCATCGTAACTATAAGACAGACCGCCAAACCAATGATTTGACTACAAGGAGAAAGAGAACAAATCAATTCTTTGACAATTTACTCTCCCTTAACTTTTGTTTGCAATTTGATTGCTGCCTTCCTTGAATGAAGAGCACTTGGACACTCGGATTCTTCTCATTATATCTACGGTAACTCATTCTAGTAGCAGCTCGTTACTGTAAACGAGATGATAATAAAAATTAATTCCAGCTGATTAAAGAAAGAAAGTGAGATAGACTTAGTCAGCTGATTAAAGAAAGAAAGTGAGATAGACTTAGCAGCATGTATAGAACCGTTGAAGAACGACTAGCACCGAATAGCAAGTGGAATTAGGGATAGACTACGTTTACTCAGAATACTCCTCAATAGTAACCTGCATGGATAACAACATAATGTTCGTGGAAAAATTAAAAAATATTCAGCAAATATCCTTAGGCAGCATAGGAGACCTACGCGTTTTTCAAAAAGTCATGAAAATTGACTTCGTAAAATACAAGATTGTCTGCATACCAGACAAATATCACTAACAGTCATGGTGTAATATGAATCCAGTCATAAACCACTTAATTTCCAATCCTCTATAAATAAAGCGAACCCATTTACACAATTTCCTCAAACTAGCTACTTATAGTTCTCCTTTGTCCGAAAAATAATGGCTTCTAAACTCATCTCTCTACTAGTAATAGCTGCTGTTCTTCCTTTCTTTTCCTCTCCATCTTTAGCAAATGTCTCTCTAAGTAGTCCTGTCAGCCCTGGAACCCTTTGCAACGACACCCTAGACCCTTCCTATTGCAAATCTGTTCTCCCTAAGCAGTCTACCAATGTCTATGACTCTGCCCGACTTTGCATCCGCAAGTCTCTATCACAATCCCGTAAATTTTTGAACCTAGTTGATAAATATCTCTTACGCCGCTCCAGTTTGTCTATTACTGCAACTAGGGCTCTTGAGGATTGCCGGTTTCTAGCTAATTTAAACATAGAGTTTTTGTTGAGCTCCTTTCAAACTGTCAATGCTACTAGTAAAACTTTGCCCGCTTTGAAAGCTGATGATGTACAAACTTTGCTAAGTGCCATTCTAACAAACCAGGAAACCTGTTTAGATGGCCTGCAGGCCACATCTTCTGCCTGGAGTGTAAGGAACGGTCTCTCAGTCCCTTTGTCTGATGACGCAAAACTTTATAGTGTTTCTCTAGCTTTTTTCACCAAAGGTTGGGTTCCTAAAATGAAGAAAAGGATCACATGGCAACCTAAAAGCAAGCAGCTTGCATTCAGACATGGACGATTGCCGTTCAAAATGTCTGCCAGGAACCATGCAATTTACGAATCAGTCAGTAGGAGAAAGCTTCTCCAAGCAGAGAATAACGATGTAGAGGTTAGTGATATAGTGACGGTGCGTCAGGACGGACAAGGGAATTTCACAACCATCAATGATGCTATTGCTGCAGCTCCAAATAAAACCAACGGCAGTAATGGCTACTTCATGATTTATGTCACCGCTGGCATTTATGAAGAGTATGTGTCCATTGCAAAGAACAAGAGATATTTGATGATGGTAGGAGATGGCATAAATCAGACGGTGATTACTGGGAATCGTAGTGTTGTTGATGGGTGGACTACTTTCAATTCTGCTACATTTGGTAAGAGCTTGATACCTTCGACGTGGTCTTAGAATAGACTAGCAAATTTTATAATATTTAATTACCAAACAATTATATGGACTTAATCTAGCTAATTAATCAGATTTGTGATCCTTGTTGCAGCTGTAGTTGGACAAAACTTTGTTGCAGTGAACATAACATTCCGGAACACAGCTGGGGCAGTCAAGCATCAGGCTGTAGCTCTTCGAAGTGGAGCTGATTTGTCCACTTTTTATAGTTGCAGTTTTGAAGGGTACCAGGATACCTTATACACCCATTCTCTGAGACAATTCTACAGGGATTGTGATATCTATGGTACTGTTGATTTTATATTTGGCAATGCTGCTGTTGTTTTCCAGAATTGCAACTTGTATCCGCGGCTACCTATGAGTGGCCAATTCAATGCCATCACTGCCCAAGGTAGAAAAGACCCGAACCAAAACACAGGCACTTCTATACACAATTGTAATATTGCAGCTGCTGACGATTTGGCTTCAAGCAATAGGACGGTCCAAACATATCTTGGGAGGCCATGGAAGGAATATTCAAGAACTGTTTACATGCAAAGTTTCATGGATACATCGATAAATCCTTCTGGTTGGCAAATATGGAATGGAGATTTCGCACTCAATACATCATATTATGCAGAGTATAATAACACTGGACCGGGATCTGATACTACAAACAGGGTAACATGGCCAGGTTTCCACGTTATTAACGCCACTGATGCTGCTAATTTCACTGTTTCTGGCTTCTTGCTGGGGAATGAGTGGCTACCTCAAACAGCAGTTCCTTTCTCTAGTGGCCTGATATGAGCAGCTTCTATGACAAATTGTTACTAGTTCTTTTTTCTATTCTTTTCTTTTGTCCTTTTCTTGTAGGATATTTAAAGGTTGTAATTGTTTGGTTGTAATTGCATACAATTTTATAAGTACTTAAACTTGCGTTGGAACAAGAACAAAATCCTAGTATACATATTAAACATATAATAGAATATTCAAAATGAATCAACCAAGATGCTAGCATATATCCTAACGTGTACTAAAAAATTTATTATACTTGAAATAAAATTAATGCAGAACATATTTGGACGAAGAACTGAAAATGTTGTTGTCAATAATTACACCTTTTATTTTTAAGATTAAAAATTGTCACTTAGATGATTTTCTTGCAAATAATCTTTCAAGATTTCAATAACTTAACTTTTAAAAGATCTTATTCACAAAAAAAATTAAAGATTCACTTTCTTTAAAAGTTTACAAATCAAATGAATAATTCAACTTAATATCTCTCCACAAAGTACTAAAATTTAAACTCTAGAATTAAGAGAGAAAAGAACAAAAGACTAAGCAAAACTAGAGGCAATAAAAACAGTAAAGAAAAAGGCAAAAGAGCTACAGCAAGATATGCAGAACACCTCCCCTTCAACCCTTTTTTATCTCCCCTTCAATCCTTTTTTATATTGATTTTTTAAAACCAAAACTAAAGAAAGTTCTTGCCATTTTACCTTAATTATCCACCATAAAAGATAAAAAGTTAGTTTTTGCCTTTAAAACTAGATGATTTTACTTAACAAATAAAATTGTTCAAACTTTTCATTCATGGATTAGCTAATCAAAAATGGGTGGAAAAAACAATTATGGATTAAAAAATTATTTTACTTCAAACTCAAACTCAAGCACAAAATCATGTCCAAATCTTGGCTCAAGACTTAAGACTTGAGATGTAGGGATCAAGGTTCGAGCCTAGGTAGTGTTGTTTTGTGCCAAGCGGAGCCAAGTACGTATATGTGTAAGGTTTAAGCCCAAAACCCACTTCACTTAAGGTCTATCCCCTTTAAATGCTTTGGTGCCATACATGCTCATTTTTATTTTTTTAAAACTTTCTATTATATCAGCAACAAAAAAAAAATTATCTTCTTTCTATATGGGATATAGAGTTTTGGATTTCACAAAACATGCTAATCGAGGGTTTTATGAGAATTATTTTTATCCATAATTTGTTTTAGTCATATTAATCTTTCATATTAAAGCACTTATGTTGGGAAGTAATTTCTAATAAAAGTTTAACTCTAAAAGTGAGTAAACTCCATTTTTAATTTGGCTTTGAATGTGTTTGTTAACCATGTTAAAAGAAAGTTCTAACAATCTTCCGTATGAATATTCTTAGTGAAATACTATCAAAGTTACTCAACTAATTAGTGACACAATATCTCGAATTATTTGACTTGTTGTGTAAATTCACACAGTAGTATTCACAGAGTTCTCTATCTTGATATTTCTTTTGGTTCGCATGATTGTGTTTTCTCCCCCAAAACAATTCTCAATACATAAGTGTTTTAGAGAATTTATATTTTTCAAAATTCTCAAGGAAATAACTATGTTTTTTCACTCATATTGGTTATCTTTTATTAGGAATATTCTATTAAACTCCATTCAATATACCTAAATATGAATATATCTGCACTTGAGGGTCTAGCTTCGTGGTCAATCGTGTGACTTGTTCCGCCCCCGTCTCGAGTTCGATCCTCTATGTGCACGCCTATCACCCCCGCGGTGCCTTACCTGCTCATTGGGCTTGCAGGATGCTCAGTGGGCCGTGGGGAATAGTCGTGGTACGCGCAAGCTAGCCCGGACACCCCACGATAATAAAAAATATATATATATATATGAATATATCTAAGAGCATTGTAGGTGACACATTTTTTCATCATATGAATAAGCAAAAAAAATATTTTTTTTTAGTGCTATTGAGAATGTCATATTACTTAGTTTTTCATTTGAATCTAGATCTTGAGATCTTTATTCACCAAGGTAGGATTACTATCATTACACTCTCTATTTGATGGCTTTAAGCTCATTTTCTTCAATAAATTATACATAAGCTCTCTCTTCAAACCTTTAGTTAGCGAATTTGTAATATATACCTATGACTTTACATAGTTAATAAAAATTATCTTATTAGATAACAAATGTTTAAAAATATTATGCCTAAATGTTTATGTCTAGAGTTACCTTTATACTTGCTACTCTATGCCTTTATATTGCTAACTAATTGTTGCAATTGACACAAATTATTATTAGCCATAGTTATAATTAATATGGAATATCCTTTAAAAAATTTCAAAACCACTTCCTTTCTAGCTTTATTAAGATTAAGAACTTTTTTTTTTATCATGGGTTTTGTGATGCACATTTTCTTAAAGCATTTTTATGACACAACTATTCCATCTAGTGTGAAGATATATTAACTACTAGCTTTTGGATTCTTAGTGTTGGATATTCAATTTGCATCACTATACCCTTCCAATGTTATTAGGTATCCAATGTCTGAATACATCTTAGATTACGAGTATGGATTATTTGGTGTTGTATGGTTCATAACATATATCAAACTCCAAATTATTCAAGAATATTCTATTTGATTTATTACTATATTTTTAGTTTTGAATAGATGTGCACTTATATCCATTGGTGTATTGATACTGCTATTTTCACCTTTAAAAAAGTTGTCAAAACTTTTCTCAACATGATGAAATTAGAACAATACTAAACTATTAGATATCCTAGTAATTTTTATTCCTACTATGACATATATTGTTGTTACCCTTTTTTTATACAAAAACAAAAAAACCAGAGAAAACAAAGAAAAATAAAAAAAAATATACAATGGAATACGCATGTAAAAGGCCTAAAAAGGACCCCCTAAATATGTTGGTGAAAGACCAAAAATCCAAGCAAAAGTTGATAGACCAAAATTTTCAAGATTAGCAAAATTAGCAACCCAAATTTTGATTAACAAAAGGGCCCATTAGTGAAAATGTTTTTTTTTTGTTTTTAAAGATTCAATTAGATTTTTGGCAGGTTTAATTAAATTTATTAAGGACTTAATCACAAGGGAAATCAATTTTTAGAGTCAATTTGGATGTTAATTGAAATAAATCAAACTTTCGGACTGAAATTGGACTTTGAAAAGTTTAATTGATCAAATCAGGGGCTTAACTGCATAAAATTCAAAGTCTGATGAGTAGTTAGGGACTTAATTGAACATTTCATGAACCAAGGACCAACTTGCAAAAGTACGTGACTTCGGGGAATGAAATCAATGAAATCGAGAGTCAAATCAAAGAAAATTAAAAGTTTGATGGTCATCTGAGATCCAATTAAACAAATCAAAAACTATGGACCAACTTGTAAAAGACACTCAAATTTGAGGCTGGCAATTGAATCTAACATGGATGCAATTGCATGAAATTAGGAGTTTATGGGGAAATTAGAAGTATAATTAAACAAAATTGAAAGAATAGGGATCAAATTGAAAATTGCCAAATCCTAAATAAATAAAAAAAACCTAATTTGTAGGGTTTAGCTAAAATGGCACCATTCAAGATACTGTGCATCTTCTTTTTTTACTTTTTGGCTGATCAAGTGGATACTTTCAAATGAGTGAATGTGGCGTTTCTAGCCACTTTAAAGATTGCAACCACCATCATTCAACTAAGAAACACCTTCTCTACAACCCCATATCCTTGAAATCAAATGTTTACACCCTATATTCCCCAATGATATTTGCAACATCTTATCCTTAATCAACCATCACTACAATTTCAGTTGTTTGGTTGATTGAGTAGACACTTTCAAATATTTGAATATGGAGCTACATATCTGATAGAAAGGTATGCATCCCCTCTACCAAGTTCAAGTGGTCTCAGGCAACGTTGATGTCGAATTTGCTTCGGCGAAGTCACGAAAGGGACCAACCCATCCAGCCTTGACTAAGACATCCATTTGCAGAAAAACATCTAAGCCTAGGGATGATCATTTTCGGTTCGGTTCGGTTTTTATCTAAAAAAATAACAAAAAAAATATTTTAAATTGAAAAATTCAAACCGAAACCAAACCGGAACCGGTTCAAACCGACCGGTTTCGGTTCAGTTTGGTTTGGTTAATTTAACATAAAAACCGGAAAACCTGAATTTTTTATTTGGGCTATTTTTTGGGCTTTTTTAAGCTTGCTTTGGGTTTTCTGATGGGCTTTTTAATGAACTTGTAATTGATATTAATTTTATCTTATTTTGTTAATAAATTCTATAATATATTTAATTTTTTATCACTAAATATTTATTTATATTAAATTATTAATGCCAATATTGTGTTTAAAATTAATTAAAAGTCTTTCTAATATTTGTGTTTTCTAATATTTATGTTTTGAACCCTCCTGCATCATCAGAACTTAAATAACAAACACACCAGTTAAAATCTAAATTACAACATTTTTATGATGAACTCTCGATAAAACTTCCAACTCTGCGTTGAATTCAAGCCCACCTTCCACCAATCCTTGTCGACATCGTTCGATGGCAATCAGTTGTCCAGTAGGAAGCATCCCTTTATAAACCTGTACACAAAAATGTTGAAAGATTCAAGTATTGTGTCGTTGAAAAAATAAATGAACATTCTCGATTTAGTCAGCACATTCTACAAGTTAAAATGGTCATAACAGGTTTAAATTCAATAGAAAACATTGCATCCAGCCCCGATAACTACAATTTGATAGTTTACTTTCAAATGCTCATTCTTAAGGTTTGGTTTTCCATTTCAGCTCAGAAGTTAGATAGTTTGAAGGCAAATTGCAACCAGCAACACCCACAATCATTGTTTATGCAAATGAAACCACCATGACAGGATAGGAAAAGAGGGAGAGACTTGCCATTCTGTAACCCCCTGATCCAATATGATTGGCTTCCGAGAAATTATCGGTGCTCTTTGTAATCTCAACGAAAGAGAAGTGTCTGGCTCCCTTTAACTTAGGAACTCTGCCACACAATTGCAACAAGGTTTCCATGACAATGTTACAAGTTTGTATACATGTAAGAATGGTATGAAAAGTTGAAAACAGTTCACTAATTATCCCTGTTAACTTTAGCAGATCATGTCCAGAAAAAATAAAAAAACAAGCAGAGTTTAAATCAAGTTCTACCAGATATAATAGCATAACAATACTAATTATTCAAGTTCTACAAGCATAACAATATATTAATTAACCTGTAATTGCACTTAATTATGAGAAATTT
>Ga0325414_1005335_pt1 | contig 13573 bp, 5 predicted proteins | sample PopdelMetagenome_8_FD_206183 | JGI IMG/M metagenome (GOLD analysis project Ga0325414, IMG submission 206183) | Populus deltoides microbial communities from Bellville, Georgia, United States - Leaf-PdKOR-R3 | ecosystem: Host-associated > Plants > Phyllosphere > Phylloplane/Leaf | place: USA...
GCTTTTGCCTGCCTTTCTTTAAATTACAGGTGGATGCTTCCTTTCTTAAATTTGGAGACTGAATCTTTTAGGCATCTACACAGCTTTTGGAGTGGCTTTTTAGGCAACTAATCAACAGAACTAGAGCCAAGGACTGCTAATGCCTAATGCTGTCGAATGTCTCTGATGATCAAGTGGTGTTTCCTTTCTTTAAATTATACAACGCTCAAAAACCTTGATCGATTGAGAGAAAAAGCCGGGCGCGGACGTAGCGTGGATTTTTTTATTAAAAAAAATTAAACAAGTCATATTTCTCTATTCTTTAATGTTATTGTTTTCTTCATTTTTTGTAGCTTTCTTATCCACGTCCTTTTAGGATACTGCGATCAAATTTTTGTATAATGTAAAAAAAATATTTTAATGTATTTTTTAATTAAAAAATAAATTGTATGGGATTTGACTTAATATGACCTATAATAGAATGATTGATGAAAATATAGTTTGAGTAAAAAAAAATCAAGATAATATTTCAAAAAAATATTAAGACAATAATATATTGGATCGACTCAAATTTATTCAAATCAAATCAAGTTAACCTATCAAATCCCTGACCAAAGTCACAAGACCCTAACAACTCTGTAAAAAAATTAAAAAAAATTAATAAGCGCAATTCTCAATCAATTCAATGTTGAAAGATGAATCTGAAAATAAAATTCAAGTTAAAAAGGAGTCGGGTCAGCCCGGATTAATCTATCAAACTTAAATCATGAGACCGAGATAATCTCATAAAAAAATTAAAACAAATTATGAAATTCAATTCTCAATCAACCCAAATTTAAAGGATAATATTGAACAAATTAAATAAAAAAAACACAAAAAACACCCACTGCCAAAAATTCAACAAATATAAATGGAATTATCGACGGTTTTTTTTTTGTTGGTATTTTATGATAAAATTTACCAAAAAAAAAATTTCATCGCTAACTCCATCGGTATATACCGACAAAAACAATCTATTTGTATATATTTCAATCAAAATTACAAAAGAAGAACACAAATTGCAATTATGGTGAAATTGGGAACTATTTATGAAAACTATTCATGTTAAAAATCAAATGAGTAGTAGTTTTGAAAATATGTAGAAATTAGTGGCAATTTTGTAAATTTGAAACAAACAGCCCTCCCTTTTTGTTGGAGTTGGTTGACCTTACAATAAAAGAAAAAACAAGGGAAGAGTATTGGTTAATTCTACAAGTGCATGTATCATACCAAGTAATAGAGTGACGAGTAGGGTATCGTTCCATGAAAATTTAAAAAAATTATTATTAATTATCAAAGTTTTTTAAATAATAATTTATTTGAGGAATCGAATGAGATAGTTTATAAAAAAATTAATGATTAAAAACAAACAACTAATTGATTAAATATTAATGAATTCAATTCTACTGGTTTTAGGATTTCTGACTTATCGTAATTATTTCTATGTGAACTTTCTCAATTGAATTAATTACTCTTAGCGTTGATAATCAGGTTTTTTTAATTTAAACATTAATCTCTTTCGAGTATCAATGAATTATTTCGACAAGCAAACTTCATTTACTCTATGAAATTTCTGAACTTGTCGAAATTTATTAAGTACCGTAAAACCTTTAATGATTACAAAAGTTCCTAGAATATCTCTATCCTATAGATTTTTTTAAGGTATTTCAAACAATAGCTAAAACAATTATCACTTCTCAGTCTCAAATTGAATTCCAAATCATGCAGATGTTGGCCAAACATACACAAGCATTAAACATAGAATGAAATACTCAACAACTTAATGTAATAATTCAATCAAAGAAATTGTTCACATATTCATAGTAAGGTTACATAAAAAATTCCAGAATAAAGGTCTACTCCATATTTAAATTAAAGAGAAACAAACTTTATACGATGAACATCACTCAAAAGCAGAGAAATGTAGTAAAATAGATAGGTGTCCTCCAATCTTCTCTGATTTTCATCCCTTGTTTTCTCTGCTTTTTATCTTCTGTTTTGTCCCACTTTGTGCCGCCTCCTCTCTTGTTTTTGGTGTATTCTAAGGTCTCCATATGTCTCCCTGTCCCCATGGTTGAACCCTTCTTTTTCTCTTCTATATTTTGACCTTTTTACCCCCCAGCTGGCGAGAAGAAAATTTCCTTCTCTGCTTCGTATTCCTTTCCTCTCTAAATATTGTGGGTCAGATTTAAGGCAGAAAACGTGCGAATTCAAAGATCTCTATTTCTGGAGAAATTGTAGAAAATCAAATCTTCTTTACAATGACGCCTATCTTGTAATTTTTGGACCTTTGAGACTTAAGATAAGGGCCATAACCCGAGACAGCATATAGAGTGCAGGAAGTTCGGGTCTAATTCAACCCCTGCTTTTCGACTCGCTTTTTGGGCTTCGAAACAGCAAAACTGAGTTCTATGCCCTTCATATGTTTTGTAGACCTTCATCTCAGATATTTAAAAATGGTGATGAAAGTCTGGAACTGAGTTGTATAGCTTCCTTTGCAGCACAAAATCAATCAATATTCGGTTTTACTGCCGAATTTTGCCTATTCAATAATCTAGTATCTGAAAACACATTAATTTCCCATGAGATCAATAGTTCAAAAAGGGATCCAAAATTCTAATTAACTTATGCAACACATCCAAAATATTTCAAAATCAAGCATGAATAGTGAAAAATATACATGCTAAAAATTCACTTATCAGATAGCTTCGTTTTTCACATTTCTTCAAAAAAACCTTGATGATTTCTCTCAAGACTTGTGTGTAAAGGTAAATTTCATTATAAGTTTTCCAATAAAATATTAATTAATAAATTTAATACAAAAGATTTAAGTGTTATAAATGTTATATTATAAATATAAATTCTTAAGATATTTGATGAATTAATATTGACTCAATCTTATTGCGATTAGAAAATGCTCAATATTTTTTCTAAATGTGATAATAGTATTGTCAAAACATTAATTGATTTAAGTGTACATCTATTCAATAATAGAGATAAAAAAATCAATTGAAATATTTTTAAATAATTAAAAGTCTAATATATGTTATAAACTACCCAAAGTCTAATATTACTTACTTGCTTAGTAAACTAAGTAGATTTACAAGTAATCCAATTATGGATAATTAGAATACAATAAAAAAGGTATTCAAGTATTTGTAGTACGCCTTGGACTATGGACTACTCTATATTGATTACCCAATAATACTACTAAACAAATATAATGATGCTAATTGGATATTTGACACTAAAGATTTGAAATACATAAATGGATATGTCTTCATACTTGGTGGAGCAGCTATGTTATGGAAATTCTCCAACAAACATGTATCGTAAGATCCATGATGAAATCAAAATTTATTTCTTTTGATAAAGTTAGAGAGGAAGCCAAATGGATTCAGAATTTTTTAAAGAATATTTCATGTTGGCCAAAACCAGTGTCGGCTATTTGTGTTCATTGCAATGATCAATCGGCAATTAGAAGGGCATATAGTAATATGTATAATAGTAAGTCTAGACATATATATCGCATATATAATATTGTTAAATACTTGTTCTTGAATGGAATTCTTTTCATTGACTATGTATAGTCAAAGAAAAATATTGTGGATTCACTAACCAAAGGTTTGTCAAGAAAGTTTGTGTATAATTCATCGAGGGGAATGAGGTTAAAGCCCTTAAAAGTTGAAAGAGTGTAATGATGATAATTATACCTAGTTCATTGAAGATCTCAAGATTTAGATTCAAATAAAAAAACTGAGTTATATAATTATTTTCGGTAGCACTAGGAAATTATTATTTTCTGCTTATTCATATAATGAAATAAGTGTTAGTTGCAATGTAATAAGGATGAATTGAGCTCTTAATGATTTTCATATCTTGATACACCAAATGAAGTATAACATAAAACTCTTAATGAAATATTACCTATATAAGTGAAAATATAGTTGTTTCTTTGAGAATTTTGATTAAAATTGAATTATCTAAATCACTCATAAACTTAAGAGTTATTCATGGCCAAAATAAACATAATGATGAGAGCCAAAAGAAATGTCTAAGTAGAGAACTATATGAGTATTGTTGTCTTAGTTTACATAAAATTTTGAATAGTTCAAGACATTGCATTCACTATTTTGCCAAATAAACACGATAGTATTTCACTAATGTAGGTTCAAAGCTAAAAGTTACCTATCTTGATGTAGTAATCTACAAAATTAGTATCTCTCAATAAATCTTCAAATCATTTTCAAACTGGTGTGACAATTTCCATTCATGTGGGGGATTTTTGGAAATTTATTTAATTAACATGATTTAAATAAATTATGGATGAATGAGAAATTGATCTAAAAAATTTTGGATTTTATACTTAAAGAACCATGGGTTTTTCTAGATTTAATTCTTCATTTATGGTGGCTAATCAAATATTGATAATGATGGGAATTAAATTCTTATCAATTCTTCAACCTTATAGTTTTCAAAATTTACCAAAAAATAGGGATGAAAAAAGAGTTTCTTACTTGAATTTTTTAGTTTTTTCCACACTCTTTCTTATCTTATTTTTAGTTTTTTCATTCTTTGTTATGCTTTAGTTTTTTCTCTCAAATATAGAGCTTAAGTTCATACTTTGATAAGAGATATTTGAGTTACATAATTTTTAATTCAAAGGCCTTAGTTTAGAAGTGCATCTAAATAAAGGTAGTGGTGATGGGAATCTTATAATGCATATTGCAAACATCATAATTGCACAAGTGATGAGTAATAAAACTTTAAGGACAAAATATTCATCCTTGACAACAACAAAATATTTGTTATTTTAAAGTGCTTCAACAAGCTACTACTTTTTTTTGTTCTAATTTAAGAATAGTTAATGTTATTATTAGTATGCATGCTGGACTTTGATTATATATAAATTGCAAGTTTGAATATATATTTAGTATTATTATTGTATTATATTTGTGTTAAAATCATGTTTGTCTTGAGCTTTTTTTCATGTTTATAGATTTAGACGTGTACTTTTTAGGCTTTCATTGAATAATTTTTTATGCTTTTTATGCTTTTTTTATATAAAAAAAACTAAATATCACTATTTATTAATCTAATATATTTACAAACTTACAGTTACTAAGGCTGGAAGTTAAAGAGTAGGACATGGTGTTATGAAGGGGTATGAGTTTTGGATGAGAAGGTTCTCCTGGAGCATAATGTTAATTAGTGAAGTAGCCGAGCTAAACTAAAGGTTATAAACATTCAAATAAGGATCTAACACAACTAAATGGGGATTGCCTTAAACAAGATTATATTAATTATCTAGCAAATGCTTTTATGAACTAGTATGATAGGTTTACGCCAAAAAAGATGTCTAATTGCGTCTAATTAGGGTGATAACTTAAAAAAAAAATAAGATATTTCGTTGGATCAAACTCAAATTTTATTTTCAAATAATTTTGCAAACAATTTTCCTATAAAAAAATCACTTTTTCATTCATTATATCATTAGGTCTCCTAAAATTAGGCAAGAAGATGTTGTTTGGATTAATTTGCTGTCTTTCGTTGATTTTTCTAAATTTATTATTTTATTTTGGATTTTAGGTTAAATTTATTTATGCTTTTCAAATTATTTGTTCTAGATAAAGTTTTTTGGCAGATTCCTATTTAAAAGTCTCATAAACGTTTTAGAGAGAAAAATATTATTAAACTTATTTTCAAAATAAAAATATGAATTAAGGGTTCACTATTTTTTCTCATCAAAATATCATCTCGTATATGTTTTTTTTTTTCCTAGTTTCCGCTTGCAAAATTTAATGGCAAATTGCAAAATTTATCTGTTTGACACATCTTGATTTGGAGGATTGTGAAATGGTTGGTTCTGTCTTCACATGCAGTTTTGAGAACCTATAACTAGCGTGAACGAAGAAGGCAGAAATCATGTTCTAGATGATCGCCAGATCTAGTTAGGTGGTTCGCCTTAGACTGCAACTTTTTTTAGCATACAAAATATGCATACAATATATATATATATATATATATATATATTTTTGGATTCGAGGAAACCTCACCCCCCCGGAAAGCGCACTTTGTGGGCCCAGGTGAGGGAGTAAAACCCCGGCTGTCCCAGGCTCTTACAAGAGGTGCACGCCCTGACTCGAACTCGAGACCTGCTGTGCAAATCTCAAACCCTTTGCCATCACGCTACACCCCTTGGGGACTATATATATATATATGCTAAGACCTGAGAGCATGGAATAATTTGGCTAGAACACGAAACTTAAAAGCCTTGAGTCTGGTCTGTTTACAAAATCAGACCCAAAAACGTTGGTTTAGTATAATGGCAGATCCAAGAGTAATATTAATTATAATACCAATAGTAATATTTATAATACAAATAATAATATTTTTAATATTAATAATAATATTAAACTTGTCTTAATCAAGTTCTTATAGTTTTTTATCCCTGAAATCAAATTTAAGGTTTTTCTTCAATAGTAATAATATATTTTTTAAAAATATTTAATAATAATAATAATTATTATTATAAACTTAGGTCTAATGCCCCTATCAGACCCAAGATACTTGGGTCTGGCGCCCCAGCCAGACCCAAGTTTTTGAGGTCTGACTCCCTTAATAATAATAATAATAATAAATTTATTTGACCCAAGTTCTTATAGTTTTTAATCCATTCAAATCAAATTTATGATTTTTTTTCAATATTAATAATATTCTATTTTAAATTTATTAATGATAATAATAATAATAATAATAATAATTATTTTTAATTTTACACTTCAAATAAAATCAATGGTTGTTTTTCAATATTAATAATATTAATTATAATAAAAATAATTTTAATAATAATAATATTAAATTTTTCTGACCCAAGTTTAAGTAAGTCTAACTGCAACATCAGGGCCGAGAGTTTTGGGCCTCTCTTAAACGCTATTCAAAAGCCAGACTCACGAGCTGCGGGTCCGGACACTAGATCCAGAGCCTTAGGTCCTGCCACCAGACCTAAGAGCCTTGGGTCTTGACACCAGACCCAAGAGCCCTAGGTCGGTCTGCAAGGTCAAGCCCAAGAGTCTTGGGCTGGCTGCATCGCCAAACCCAAGAGCCTTGGGTCCGAACACCAGATCCAAGAGCCTTGGATCCTACCATCAAATCCAAAAGCCCTGGGTCTGGGCGCTAGACCCCAGAGCCTTAGGTCTGGTTGTCATGCTTGACCCGAGCATGGGGTCTGGATGCTCTACCTAACCCGAGCGTCTAGGGTATGGTAGCCATGCCTGACCCCATTGCCTGAGGCTGGCAATCTTGTCACCCCCCTAGCGCCTAGGGCCTGACAACCTTATTATGTCCCAGCAAAATCCGAACTGAACATCTTGTTCCTAATCATTCTTTCAAAGCTAAATGCATCCCATGGAAAAAAAAAAAATCTTGTTCCTAATGCATGTTTATCAAGTTTCTTTGGTAAGGACACCTCCGTTATTACACTGCTTCAATCCACAGTAATATGAGTTTAGGTAAACAGTGAGAGGGACACTGAACTTGTGAAAACAAGATTATTTGGATAAGGATATGAGTTTAAAAGTAATTTTATAAGCAGTTTTTCTCAGATCATTAGATCTCTTAAAATTATGCCTAAAAGTTTCTATTTGGATTGATTTTTTTATTTTTTCTAAGTTTTTTTGGATTTATTGTTTTATTTCAAATTACATGTTAAGTTTTATTATGCTTTAATATTTTTATTTTTGCAAAAAATAAAATCGTAAATTTAAGAATCACGTTTGTAATTATTTTCGCTAATCAAATCTTCTATATTTTTGTGTTTGCTTCATCATCAAGGGAATGTTGACACTTGACTGCCTTCTACAAGCAAGTTTTCCCTCTTGCATATAAACTAGAGATCTTCTATCAATTCTCCTTTGTGAGCTGCTAGCTCCTCTGTGAACCAGGAATATTAAAGCGTGAATGATCCAATTTGGTTAAGATTTTCAGAGTTATTTGAAGCTGTCTGATTAGTGATGACTAGAAAAGTTAATGCCACGTGAAAGCAAAGAAAATAATTGAATTAAAATCATCTGTATCCTAATCAATACAACTTCGGTATCTCCAACATTGTGTTACAAACAGAAAATACCATAGAGTTGATCATTTTATCAGGTACCTTGCATTGACCAATGGTCACCTCATAGTGGACTTTCCTTCTCCTTTTATTTGTAGGATATTTCCTCTTTCTCCCTCTCTGTTTGCCACAACGAATCTGCCTCTGGTTGCTGACTTACTGCTGCTGAAAATCCTCTTCCTGCTTGGATTTTTTCTGCTTCTGCCTTCGCTGCTGATTTCTAGTCTATCTTGCTCCTTATCAGGGGATCAGAACTCTGAGTGTAGTGGTATGATGATTAATTTGTGATCATATTTGCATGCATATTGATCATCAGGCCATATCTTAGCGTAGCCCTTGGGCCTCCGTAACAAATAGATAAGCACACAAAGTATTACGCAAGGCCCATACCCATCCAGTTGGTTCCACGATCCACACACACCCAAGGAAAGCAGTCGGAGAAGAAAGCCACCATCGTCTTTCTTCTTCTATCTATATTTGTAATCTATTTGACCCCGCTCCGTCCAAAGTTTTCCCTTTTCCGGTACTACATAGTGATGGAGTCTAGATAGAAGAAAGACTAAAAGATGGTATATAATATAATTCTAAAGCTGTTCATTTAATTTTATAACAATTCGAAACCGAAGCGTCTGGTTGTGGTAGTGGTACAGTAAACAGATAGCATTAGCAATTAGTAGCATTTAAGAGGGCGGAGAAAATAATACATTATGCTGCTAATGGTGGAGGCGGAGGCGGGTACCAGTTGTTAGTCTCTTCTTCTTCTTCTTCACTACCTGACCTCCTTCGCCATTACAAGACCCAAAAAAAAAAAATGTGAGTACATTATTATATCTATGTCTAATTATATCCATAATATTTATACATCGCCTACCTCATATTTTTTATGTTCAATTTTTGTCATAATTTTGGGCAACTCAGTTTCAGATTAGATTAGTCTGACATGTGGCCTGTCTTTGATCTCTTATAAAATATTTCCATCCAGAAAGACTAGTAGCAAGTCTAGTATGGCGGCGGCCTTGTCTTTTCCTTGTGCACTTGACACTGCAACCAAACAATTTCATCTGCTGTCTTCCGTCTTGTCTGGCATCATTGCCTGCAGAATTGTAAGTGTGCCTCTTAAATTTTCTACTTTAATTTGTTTGTTACCATTTCCCCACCTAGGGTTTGTATTACAAGCCCATTTTTGTCCAGTGAAGTAAAATTCTTTTTGATAGATGGCAAATCAGTCATGTAATTTTGTTCGGTTGGTTTTATATCTCATTTTCCCTGCACTTGCATTTTGTTTCCTGTTGTTAGCTTAACAAATCTTAGCATTTATTCACATCATTTGTACTCACTCCAATCTTTCCCATGAAGGTTTACAAATTAACAGCTTTTGTTAGCCGTTTGTACTTCAAAGGTTATGGGAAACTCACTGGTGCGCAGAAAGTTGAATGGAATAACCGGTACAATCACATTCCACATTCATCCTTCTTTTTTATTTTTGATTTTCAAGCTTTCTAGAGGCGTAAACTCACTTTGATTGCCTTTACGATACAGAGGGTTCTCGACATTTCATGCTCTCTTTGTTGCATCAGCTTCTCTATACCTCCTGCTGTTATCGGGTCTTTTTTATGAGGATTCTAGAGATGAATTAGTTGTTAATAGAACCTCTACTTTATCAAACTCCACATTGGGGGTAAGCTGAAAGTTATTATAGGGTTCCTTTCTTTAATTTTTCATCTCTCATAATTTCTATCCCTTTTAGCAATTAATTTGTCATGCTGCATTTCGTTATGAACATCGACTTCACTGTCGCATCTTCACCAATGGTCATCATGAACATTATTTCTTTGCATGCCAAGCATACTAGTTATCGCTTTATGGTATATCTATGTTCCATCAATGCCTGATTTGTGTTTGCATGAGCCTCCGATGTAAAGCTGGATTTTTTTTCCACTAAATGTTTTTGACTTTCTGCATCTAGATAGTTCAAATTTATAATTGTTAGTTAAATTTTGTTGCCCTGCTAGAATCCTGTCAGTTGATAGTTTCAACTGCATCTTGAATAACACACTGATTACGTATATGGATTGACTAATATGAGCAGCTTTTCTCAGTATGTCATGTACACATGTGTACTTGTGAACAATTGCATGTTGAGAGAGCAATCATACACTGGGAGACCAATTTTCTGTTGTCTAAGAAATATATCAATAGTTAACATGGTGTACAGGATTCTTTTTCAGTTGAAGTGCATTGGTCCAATTCATTGCAATATTAAATTCAGTGAAGAACCATCCTTTTGTAACGTGTCGCATTGATATATTGCTTAAAATGCTATCCATTTACAATCCTACCAGAGTGAAGGCTTAGAAATATATGTATGGAAACATCATCTGGCAGAGGTTTAATTTACTAAAATTGTCGATATACACTGCCATATTTGATCAAGTATTTGGAACAATGAGCTCACCGTTTATATAGGAATCGGTTACATATTTTCAGTAATGTCTGATAACTTGAGAGGAATTTTTTGTTTGTCTTTCCTAATTCATTTTTACTGGGTTTTGTGCAGATATCCATTGGCTATTTTCTGTCAGATCTGGCAATGATTCTTTTTCATTTTCCAGCATTAGGTGGTATGGAGTATGTAAGTATAAAGAGTCCATGGTGGATGAATATTTTAATCAAATTTTTTTTCCAAGCCTTGAGCCTGTCTATTCGTTTTCCAACAAACAAGGAAAAGTTAAGGAAAAAGAGAAGTCCTCTTGAGACTGTCATTATAAGTAACCATATTATGAACTGTGAATTGAATTGTTTGGTTTCTACCCTTAAGAGACTCGCAGCAAAATTTTCTGTTTTAAGTATCATTATTATCAATAATTTGTTTGTTTGAACAAGATTGGCAGACACTCTTGCCTGCCTGTGAAGTCACGTCGCCTTGAATACCCTTTGATTTGTTCTTTATTAGTTCCTATAAACGATTTGCTAATGATGTTGATATTCTTTATTTGTGTGAGATTTTGATTTTCAGTGGCATTTCATAAGAACCGATTTCTAATGATCTCCTCTATTTCTATAAGCTTTTGCACCATGGACTATCCATGTTCTCCATAATCCTCGCCCTCCTAAGTGGTCAAGCACAGATTTACATACTAATGGTTCTCTTTTCTGAGATCACAACTCCCTTTGTAAATTTAAGATGGTAAGGTTATCATTTGAAGGTGTTCCATAATTTCCTTATGATTACTTGGTTCTTAGCGCTTCCTTAATCTGCTGGATGCAAATTTAGGTATTTGGACGTTGCTGGTCAGAAGAGCTCTAAATTGTACATTTGGAATGGAGTTTTATTGTTCATGGGGTGGCTGGTACTAACACATTAAAATCCTGGTTATTTCAGTTGTCTTGCAGTAATTTCTGTATGTTATGCACATGTGATGTGGAATTCATTTCAGACTTCATTACTTATTTTGCAAGTACAGCTATATCACTTTAGATATTATGATTGCCTTCTTTTGCTTGTAGTCTACTTAACATGATATTTGAGTGTTGAACTTATTCAAATTTGTGTTGATGCGGAAATGAATAGACCATGACTTGTTTGTCTCCATAAATGGAGCATTAAGGTCAAAAGGAAGAGAGAAACCCCATTTTATTCTAGGCACCGAAGGTGGATGATTAAGAGCATGCCTTTTGAAAATGATGAGTTGCATGATTCCAAGTTCAATATGTTACTTTGAAATTCCCTTTTCTCCTATGCCTTCTTTTTTTGAGAGAGAGTAACATTCTGGCAGCCTTTTGGGATCAATTTAGTTAAGGTGACCCTTAAAGAGGCCAGTGTATGCCATTCCTATATGGGGATTGGTTATGTTTTGATAGTTAGATCATAAATACAGACAGTAGAAGATGATATGATTGAGTTTGGGACTGAATCATGACAGGTTTCCAAACTTAATGATTGTCATTTATCTTTTCCACATAGCTCTGTAATGTCACCATGTGTCATATTTGTTCTTACTGCTCTTTAATGTGGCTCAGTAATGGTGATAATAACTGCTGATGTGGTCAGGTTGCAAGGATTCTTTTGTTCATCTTCTTCTTCAGCCACATGTTTATCCATTTTGATCAGGTGAGTGAGCATCTCAGTTTAACTCTTATCAATACGAGTTTCAATGACCAACAGGTATAGATGTAGCATGTTGTTTGACATGTTTTATTCAAGGTTTGGAATTGACATGGCATCAGAATACATATCATATTTGCTTTCGTTAACCAACAGGTTGTTTGACATGTTCTGTTCAAGGTTTAGAATTGCATGGCATCAGAATACATATAATATTTGCTTTCGTTCTGTGCATTTTAGTGGCTGTGATGTTGTGATATGCTGATAATGAAATGGTGTAAATTCAGGATGATTCAATTATCTTGGCAAGTGGTTGTATGAATTTTTGGGTTACAAATTACCGTTGTGCTGGTCTCTCTTTCCCTCATATCGTACATTTCTTTGTTTCAGGTCAAGCAAATATTTCCATTGGGCTTCTATAGCATTCTTGTGATACCTGGGACATTGGCAGTGATGAATGTGTTATGGTTTTGGAAGATAGTGAAAGGTTTGATGAAAACCTTGTCTAAAGCTAGACATGGTCAGTGACCCAACCCCGCCGTTTGGTTTGTGGTATGACCACGCATGCACATGTATAGTTGTTAACTCAGCTAGTTAGTGATGGTTCAACAATAGCTTTTAAGCCCAGACTTGTGGAAGGTTTGAGGTCTCTGTATTGTTGCATACCGTAACAATAGCTTCCATTTCATACTTGGGAGACCTGAGATTACCCCCATTGTACTGGTTTGAGCTGCAAAGGAGTCCGTTTTGTTTTTCCATTTGGATTTGAGTGCCATATAGCTGTGGATTTTTAAATATGAAAAAGAGAGAGTATAGGTGAAGATTTAGTAACATTCTCCATTTTGTCATGTGTCTGTCATGTGTCATTGGATTTGTTGTGGATCTCAACTTGGAATTTGTTTTTTTCTTTTAAACAAAATCGTATCCCTTTGGAGTTTGGAGTGTAAAGGACACCATGAAAATTTAAAATAATAATAATAATAATAAATAAATAAATAAAGAACTCCTTCCTCTTTGAGCATTCTTGGCTGCTCCCTTTGGACACCAAGTAAGCATCATAGAAGAACTTTCCTGTATTAAATAAATAGGAAGAAAGATGGGTCCAAGAGTGGGTGCTAAGATGCCTACTCTAATCTAATCTATTGATGAGTCCAAAACCGAAGGCGTGTGGGTGGAGAAGGGAGATAATCGTCGTGGGGTGGTGGGGGCTTGGGGGGTCAAACTTGGAAGGCCTCGCCCGTGTCTGTATGGGGTAGTTGTGGCTTTGGAAGAGGCACTATTGTTGTCGACTTGTCGTCTTTTATGGTATCCCTTGTATTGAGTTCTGCCCTGCCCTG
>Ga0325414_1005338_pt1 | contig 13572 bp, 12 predicted proteins | sample PopdelMetagenome_8_FD_206183 | JGI IMG/M metagenome (GOLD analysis project Ga0325414, IMG submission 206183) | Populus deltoides microbial communities from Bellville, Georgia, United States - Leaf-PdKOR-R3 | ecosystem: Host-associated > Plants > Phyllosphere > Phylloplane/Leaf | place: USA...
TTTAGGTATTTTTCATCTAATTCAATTCTGAATTTTGTACAGAGCCATGTTTGGGCTAAAAGTATTTTTAAAAATACTTCTACTTGTTTGATGATTTAATTTATCATGAGTTTGGGTTTTGGCTGGTCTGAATAAAAAAAAATAAAAAAATCAAATTGATTTAATTAAAACTTGGTTATTAATTTGTTGATTTTTAAAATATAAATTTTAATAAAAAAATATTATTTTATTTTTTAAAAAATAAATTAGCGTTGATCGGCGTAAACTCTTATGAACATGACCCGGACACTATAATGTATAAGCTTGTAAAACTAAGGCGAAAAGTCATTAATCATGGAGCAAGGCATTGACGTTGCTTAATTGTTTTTTGTTTTCCTTTTTTTTTTTCTTTTTATGGGGTTGGTATAATAAAGCCCACGGACATGAGAGCTACATGAAAAATATGGCCTACCTACTTGCTTTGGCAATCGTATATTTCTTTCATGATTTTGTCTGTTGACCAATACAAGAAGGATTTTTAAGTTCTTTACCTAGAAAACTTTCTTAGAGGAGCTATAGCTCATTATTGTAAAGCGTATACTTACTTCAATACTGATTTTTTCACAAGCCGTAGAAAATTAACCATATATTACGTAAAGAGCTTAATACTAAAAAAATTATTTTTTTTGTGATTTTAGATTTGAGTCCTGTGATTATTAATATAATAATTATTGGAGGTTTATATAATCATTAACTTCAGGACCCGTGAAATTAATTAAAGTATGCACAAGCTGACCTAAACCTCATGTTAATAAAAAAAAAATTATAAATAATCAAAGGCTCAAAATATATTATTAAAGCAAAATATAGATTGTACAACATAAGCAAAAAAAGGTAGCCTAAATTTCTAATATTAAAAATAAAATAAAAAGGGTAATGATATTATTGTGTATTTTTTTACCGTTGCTCTAAGCTTATTGGCATTGTAAATTGGAATAGTAAAACAATGATTTTTTCCTTAATAACAGAACACATATGGGATAGGAAGCAGGGTGTATTAGTTTTTTTCTATTTACTTGCACAGTTAAATGACTATTATTCTCTTTGGATTAAAAAAATAATTCACTGCAGGAAGGGACACTTTCTATTCTTTTTAATTATTTCAAACGCACAATAAAATTATCAAAATACTCTTATACTGAAATTGTTTTTGCTTTTGTTCAAGAGTTTTTTTTTCCTTTCTTTTATGCTCGTTTTCTTTTTATTTTTATATAATCCCTAAGTCTGATTAGGGATACTTTAGTATTTAGGCATATATATATATATATATATATATATATATATAAAATCAGTTGTGCGTGACATTTAAATGTGTATGCATGGGTGCTCCTATGTTGTTCAGACGGTGTGTACAGAATCGTTTGATAGTTAATCTCAGCTTCTACGGTAGTATTTTAATTCTCATGGTGTTACCTTTATTACTGGACAACGCTTGTGACAAAAAAATATCAAGTTTTTCTTGTTTTTAGAGCCTTTCCCTTTATTTTTTCAAAGCATTTCTTTGAATTTTTTTAATTTGGTTCATATTCTTTATTATTGTTATTTCTTTAATTTTAAATAATCCATAGAATTCAAAATCCTTTTCAATTTAGCCCTTATTTGATTTTTTTGATCTTTCACAGTTAGTTCTTATTCTTATGATTATTAAGTTTTGATTTAATTATTCTCTTAATGAAATCATCCTTCCAATTACATCTCTCAATATCTTATATCATCATCTTAAATCTTAATTGATTTATTTTTTCAATTTTATCTCTCGATATTTTAGTTCAATTTTTTTCCAGATTTAACCTTTATTTTTTTATAGCTATTTGTTTTGTTTTTAATTTTTTTTATTGGAACTTTCTTTCTCGATTTCTTCCCTCAACATTTTATCTATCAAGATTTTATTAACCTTTTCAAGTCACGAATTTAAAAGATTGAATCAGATTTACTTAGATCTTTTTTTACAATTTTTTTTATGATTCCATCATTCTCAATATCAAGTCTCAGGTTACAAGTTTCACGTATTAAACGAGCTTGACTTAATCTAATATTTTTTTTTTATTATTTATTTTTATCATATTATTAAATTAATCGAAAATTTACCCGATTTCAGGTTTCTCTCTTTTTTTTAAAACACTAAGAAGAAGAAAAAAAAATAAAAAAGCTTGTGTGTGTGTATATTAAAATATTATTTTACATGCAGCGAAAGATGGGTCAATTAACTCTAGCTGGATTAGATGGTAATTACAGAGCCGAGTACCCATTGGGCAACAAACTCTAGCTTGGACACTTGCATTTCATAGCATCACTCCAAAGAAATCCTGAGCAACAGACAGTTCTGCTGTTATCATCAATTCATCCTGTTGCTTTCTTTTTTAACTTGTTTTCGAATTCGAAGGCGTGGTTGACAACTCAACTCCCCTGCAATTCCTCCATGACTGACTCCTCACTGCCCAACAGTCCATCAAAATAAAGAAATCATGCTCCCCAGAACAAAGCATTTAATGAAAGTAAGCCTGAGCCTGAGGAGGAGGTACCGTTCGTACCCGAGAGTTTCCCAATTCGCTATAACGACACAACATGGGTCTTTGCAATAAGAGTTGTTTACGTGGAGGATGTTTTATTTTTTTTTAGGTTACACAAGTATTTTTTAAAAAAAATAAATTTTTTTATAAGTTAATTTTAAAAAATTATTTCAATATATTTTTTTTTTAAATTTTTAAAAACAATCCGTAATAGAAAATCAGGCCAATAAAGCTGAGGAAATCATGAGGGCTAGTAGGCACACCCACCAAAGTGATAACCATTAACTTCCAACTTTTTTGCTTCTCTCTTTTATGTCAGAAAGTTTTTAAACTTGTCCACCTTTCAAAAATTCCAAGGCAAATGGATTAGCGTGGAATGCCGCTTTGCCTTTATTTTATTTTGAAAACCTTTCCTCTTCCTTAGTTTTTAAGCACCGTGCCTGCTTTTAATTTTTATGGGTCAATTCGAAAACTTCTAGGCTTAATTAATTATTTTTTAAATAACATTATTTTTTATAAAAATTAAAAAAAATCTTTGATATATATTAATTTATTAACCAATGGATTTACCCTCTTTAGGCTATTTAAATATCTAATTGCGGTTGCTTTTTAAAATGTTTTTCACTTAAAATATATTAAAATAATATTTTTTTAATTTTTTTAAAAATTACTCTTCACATCAAGCACATAAAACTAATCTAAAAAAGTAAAAAAATATTAATTTGAAGTAAAGAAAAGAAAATAAAATTCTTTCAAAAGTATTTTCATAAAAAAAAAACAGAATAATATGTATAACAAGCTTTGGTCCGAGTCATGAGCTTAAATCTTTTAACTATGGTTATGGCTTTAATAAGCACCAAGAACAAGTCTATACTAACCCTTATAAATTTGCACGTCTTTGCCTTTTATGATATTGCACCAAATCGTAATAAACTTAACGCGGAAAGGGTTGGTGGCTTGGTGGTGCCTTCATCAAGGAAAGAGTGGAGGAGGAGTTCAAGGGCTGTGGGAGTCGTGACAGTTTTCCATGTGATAGCAAAAAAGACAGGGAAACTTTAGGGCATTAAAAATAGTTAATATCTTATATATATATATATATATCAAATATTAAATTCATAATAGAAATATTAATTATCAAAATATCATAAATTAAATACCAAATAAAAATCTATCTCCTAATAAACAACAAATTAGCAGCCCTAGACAATCCCTCCAAGAAGATCCAAAATAAAAGAACAGAACAAGAGAAACAAGAACAAAACCCATTTGCAAGGCAGCTTTCTGGGCCTGCTGTGTGTATTTTTGAGCTTCACCGTCGTCTCCTGTGTAGAAGGTGACGGGAAACACACAGGGCCACGAGGACACCACCATTGAATGGTTAATGGAAATCATGGATCATTAGAACTGAGATTGTCCCAAATCCACTTGTCTCCCATACTTTCTCCATTATAATTTATCCCCTTAGCAGAAAAGCAAGTGATTTATTTATTTATTCACTTAAATCACTTTGCTTTTCTTTTCCCCTCGGAAATGTCTCTTCTATAATGAAAACCGCTTGCTCACAGGATGTTTTTTTTTAAAAAGAGATTCTAAATCAAGTTATTTTGTTAGGTGAAGAAAGTTTGACTGCTTTATTAATAGTTAAGATCCAATTAATTAATTAATTAATCAATTAATTATACAAGGATGAAGGGACGGAGGTACTAAATATAAACTTAATAAATAAAACAGGATTAACATAAAAAATCACAAAAAATAAAGAGGCTAAATTATAAATTAATTTGTGGTTTTAACTTTTATATCAGCACGAGACAAATGTGGAAAAGAAAGAGACTCGACTGGCTGATGCTGCCAGCCAAGCCAAGTTAGGAAGTAAGCCGAGCTGAATAGGCCTGGTTTTGTCACTACGAGTACGTGACTGCGACCATATCTGAGCGGCTGCTGGACCAACAACGTCCGAATTGCTGCTGTGCTGACCTACCTCAAAGGCGCCTGATTTCTTTGCTCTCCACGTGCTCTCCTCTCAGTGGTTCTTCACATTTCTCTCAAGAATACCTCCCCCCTCCCCCTCCTCTCTCGCTGCTTTTTCCCCTCTTTCTCTCCCTCCTCTCTCACCTTCCACTTTCAAAAACTTTAGTAAACAAGCAAACAAACCCTCCTCATCTCCTCGGAAAATCACCATCTCCGTCGGAAAATATCGCCGGAGCTCAACTCTTCCTCGTCACTCCATCTCACGACGCTTCTTCTCTTCTCCTTCTTATTTTTTTTTGTGAAAAAGATTTCAAGTTGTTCTCTTACTTCTCTCCGAAGCTAAAAAGAGAGAAAATTTAATTAATTTTAACCCAATCTTGCCGTGTAGAAATACCTGGATGTATAATTTGGTAAAGGTGAAATCAGAAAATATATATGGAAAAACAGAGAGATATTTTGTTCAAGAAATGAGGAATTCAGGGATAGTTTGACAATTTTGGAAGCTTTTGAGCAACATGAGTTGCGAGAGAAGGAGAGGAGGAGTGGAAATTTACGAGCAGAGAACTTCCGTTGAGGAAAACGGCTCTATTGATCAGAATCTGCTAATTGACCCTAAATTGTTGTTTATCGGAAATAAAATCGGCGAAGGAGCCCATGGTGAAGTTTATAAAGGAAGGTTAGTGTTGCTGATGACAGCTGAAACTTGATTTTTCTTTTTTAAATTTTTATAAAAGATTGTGTAGGTTCCTATTTTATTGAGAAAAAAATATGTTGTTGTTACTGAATAGAGAGTAGTTTCTATTTCTAGTTATTGTTAGTTACGTAGTAGGTGATTGCTGAAAATGTTTGTTTGTGTGTTTCTAGGTACGGTGATCTGATTGTGGCCATTAAGGTTCTTCATCCAGGGACCACGTCGGAGGAAAGAGCTGCGCTTGAGGATCGGTTTGCAAGAGAGGTTAATATGATGTCTCGAGTTAAACATGAGAATCTTGTCAAGGTAAAGTGTGTGATTATGATTAATTTTTGGGTAACGTAATGTAATTTTTATGTATGTATCAGTCAGGACAGTGCTTTTGTTTGTTGATTTTGCAGTTTATTGGGGCTTGTAAGGATCCATTTATGGTGATTGTTACAGAGTTGTTACCGGGGATGTCACTCCGGAAGTACTTGGTTAGTATTCGTCCTAAACAGTTAGACATCTATGTGGCCATAAATTTTGCTCTTGATGTTGCGCGAGCTATGGATTGTTTGCATGCTAATGGGATTATACACAGAGATCTTAAGCCAGGTATTGTAAGAATATGTTCAAGGATTTACTGTTTTACGTTTATTTTGGTGTCAAAATTTAGAGTTCAAAGTTCATTTATGGTTAGCATTATAATGTGGATACATTTGAATATCACTATGATCAAGCCTTGCACTAGCCTTTTATCAAAAAGAGCATGTATTTGGAATCATGCAACCTTTATTTATCACCTCTATGATTCTGCGATTGGGAAAGTGACATTCTACTAAGGTCTGTGATTTTAAATTTTTGGGATAATGTCATCTTGATTGCTGTTTTTTAGTCTTATGACCTTGTTCTGCGTGTAATTCAATCAGGCCATTGGCACGGCATGATATTTGAGTCCAGTTCCTTTTTAGGTCTTCTAAATTGTTCTGTAATTGACCTTTTGCATCTTGAGTCAGGGTTAATGATGCTTGTGATTTTCATGTTGTTTGTGCTGTCAAAAAAGAATGTTGTTTTCCTGGACCACATTGCACACCTCAAGTAATTTATAATCACTGTCTATCCCTTTCACCAAAATGATTGGAAAGCCTTTTTCCTGATGCAGACAATTTGTTGCTTACGGCAAATCAGAAGTCTGTGAAGCTCGCAGATTTTGGTCTTGCAAGAGAAGAAACTGTGACTGAGATGATGACTGCAGAAACTGGAACATACCGATGGATGGCTCCTGAGGTTTGTGCCTTCTTGCTAACATAGTTTGATTTTGGTTTAATGTCACCTGATATTAGCAGCATAAGAAGCCCCGCAGTGCGTCAATATTCTTCTGTTAAAATAGAGGTGATGGTTACACATCAGTCATGTAACTGTCGGAAAACAACAGAAACCAATATTGATAGTTGGAAACGTGTCTTTTATAACAAGAGTCTTTTCCTCTTCCATTTTTGCCATTAGTTCATCATTTTGTAGATTTTCATCAAGAGTGACATGTGGAGAAACTACATAGAAGATCTTATTCTGAATTTCACCACCCTTCAACAACGAATGTACTGTATGCTTTAGTGCTATTTTTGATACATTTTGTTTCATCAATTTTATTTGTTTGTTGCTCCAGATGGATCACATAAACACAGTTTTTTGCATTTGCTTGACAAATAGAAGCATGAGGTTTTCATAAGCAGTGTGGTTCTTTACTCTGTAGGTTTAGTTGATATCTGGTGTTGAATGGCTAGGTTGCATTCATCATATGTTATCAGCATTCCGCTTCAGAATATTATATTGATTTGCTTGTAGAATACAAATCCTTTTCAGTTTTCCATCTGTTTTACTAACAGTTCTTTTGCAGTTGTACAGCACCGTGACACTGCGTCAGGGAGAAAAGAAGCATTACAATAACAAAGTTGATGTCTATAGCTTTGGAATTGTGTTATGGGAGTTGTTGACCAACCGCATGCCATTTGAAGGCATGTCAAATTTGCAAGCTGCCTATGCTGCTGCTTTTAAGGTGAAGAATTGATTGCAAACAAGTCTCTGTGTGTGTGTTATATTAATATTGGATCGCAACTTCAAGTGGCAATCCAAATGCAGTCTGCTGTTTTTTCCTTATGCACTTGTGATGTGTGCCACTTTAGGACCATCTTTGCAGATGTTATTCTGCATTATTGCTATCAAATCTTCTAACCTGGTATTTATTTGTTTTCGGAGACGACTAACCTGGTTTTTAATGGATACAGCAAGAGAGGCCTGCTCTTCCAGAGGATGTATCCCCTGACCTCGCATTTATCATGCAGTCATGTTGGGTTGAAGACCCCAACTTGAGGCCTAGCTTCAACCAGATCATCCGGATGCTCAATGCATTTCTCTTCACACTCTCACCACCTTCACCCACACCATCCTTACCAGAATCTGACACCAATGAGGCAGCATCATCAAGTAATGGCACCATAACCGAGTTTTCTTCTCGCACTAGAGGAAAGTTTGCTTTCCTTCGCCAACTATTCACAGCTAAAAAGACCAGGAACACTCATTGACTGGCTAAATTTTTCAAAATTTTTCCTTTTGAACCAGCTCACAGAAACTTGTCCTGTCATAGAAGAATTTTATTAACTGCTTAGATGATGGTGATTAGTGTAGGATTGAAACAAATGCTGAACAGAAATGACTTAATGAGGAAACTTGGTCGGAAAATAAAACGACGATTAGACTGTTTAGATGGTCTGTGGACCTTTTTGTAAAGGAAATACATGGGTTTAGCAATTATGTCCATATCGTTTTTTCTTTTTCGAATATGGTTTCCATACTTCAATCTGGCTTCACAGTTTTGGTTCTTACAGTCGGAGGTGAAACCACTATGGTATTTACAATGCTTCTCAGCAAAGATTAACAGTAGCTAACGAGTTAAATGATCACGGTTCATTATTTACTTGTAGATTTTATGATGGCATGCATTTTACCAAGTTCTTGTGGTATGCCAAAATGCTTACTGGAGAATAGCTTTGAATTTATAATATCTTTTTGACTCTGGCAATAGCCGCAGTCACCGATGGTTCATCTGGCCTCTAATTGCAGTTAGTTCCCACAGATGCAATTCGCAGAGAAGGGGGAGGGGGTCTTTTCACTAATCCAGTTGCTAAGAACTATTTTTAGATTAAGCTGGATCGATTCTAGATGGTGGCTTCTTCATTCTTTGCTGCTGGCATGGTAAAACAGACAGGATTTGTGTATGGTGTCTGTGATATGGAGCACTGGTTGCTAAGACCTGCAGATTTCCTCAATGCAGGTTGTTAGCATGCTTATGCAAGCTGTTTTATAGCTTTTGCCTGCATGATTACTGGTTGAACCATGTTTCTGAAAATTTTGAATTTTTTTGAATTTTAAATTGTTTTTTTTTAATATTTTTATATCGGATTTGAATATAATATGATTTGAATGTTATCTCCATCGTAGCTATTATAGCTAACCGATTCTTTATAAAACACGTCAACCAAATCTCAATTGATCTGAAAATCAAATAAAAAATTATGCATGTTTTAATGAGAAAACTTGTTTGGCTCATCTATGTATATTTATGGTGAAAAAATATTTTTTTTTATTTTGAGATATTTTTAGATTTTTTTATATATCAATGAAAAAAATAAAATAAATATTTTTTAATATTTTTTTTTAAAAAAAACACTTTAAAAGTCATTAAATTATCATGGCAGAATCTCCTGTACTAGCACTTGTTGACAGGCGTTCCGCATCACACGAAGACCTACTGCTATCCATTATTTCTGTCAATAATGTACATCTTTTCTTTACTGACAAAGTTACTGACGAAACAACTACATAGAGGTTGATTGTGATAGGGAAAACTTATGAAGTCGGGGCTGTCTTTTAGCTGGTGAAGCATCAGCCATGGACCATGTCGCCTGGACTCCCTGACAAATAAATGGACCTGCCATTCTCTACGTGGTGCCTTCATCTATTTAGCCTGTAATGCATCTGTGCGCACCCAGAACGAGCACGCTGGCTGGACTGCTGTGCGAGGGCTGGTGCCATTTTTGAGAGGTGGGGAGGATAACGATGAAGGTCAGCAATGCACTCACTGTCCTGTGAAAGGTCACTGTTTCATCATGGTCCAAATAGGAGATGCCATTGCTCTGCTCAAGTGGCCATGACTTGGCTGGCAATATGGAAAGAATCCATCATCTTCTTCCTGTTCTGAACAGATACATGCCCATTCCTTTGCCAGGCAGCTCATGAATTATTTCAGTAAGATTTATCTCTTGCGACATCCCCTTTTGGACAGTGCATGATCCATCATCCCCCCCTTCCTTGTGTTTTGTTGGATTCCATGAGATGCAATCAGCTGAATAGTTCTTCGTGATTTTTTCGATATCATAAGTAAAACCATGTCCCACTGCATTTACTACAGCATTTGACATGTGGATGGCGGCAGGCGAGAGCGGAGAACAAATCCCAACCACCACACAACGAAACGAGCCAAAAGGGTTTGAAATTGAATCACAACAACATCCATCCAATTCATGTAAATATTCTTCTTTCTGGTTTCTCGAAAAATCAAGGCTAAGGCTTTCGGATTCCAAACCTTATTTTTAAATTTTTTACCTTTCAAAACACCCTAAAAGTCTTTAAAAACTCATTCTTAAACTTTGACTTCAGAACATCTAAAATATTGTAAATTCTTGAGGAAATAATTTCAAAAAAGCAATCTTTTCATGCAATTAGCATAAATATGTGGACGATAGTCGTTAGACATTGATGATGACAATTGCAAAATGCATTGATGGTATGTCTCCTACCCAAAGCAAATGGTTAAAATCATCATTTAAATCTCTAGACGTGAAATCAACCGTGGAGGATGTGCTAACCGGAATATTCTTTCTAGGATAATTAAAGTGATAATTGAAAATTCAATAACTTGGAATTCAAGTCTATATCTAATAATCAACGAATCTAAACAACACGGCATGGATTCTATCACTCTCACGGGGAAGCTAGAAAATATCAAGGCAGAGTCAACAAAAAAAAAAAATTGCGAAAAATCCATTCCACTAATGAGTATGTAATCCTTTCATCATTATTGGATTTGCATCACACATTATTAATTTGGATTTAAATATAAAAATAAAATAAAATCTTCATCAATAACATAATTTAAACAAAATAATTCTCTAAAAAATGCATGAGTTTATAATTTAAACAATTTAGAATCAAGATTTTAAATAGAGTACTGTATAAAAAATAGATAAAATAAAAAAAAAGTCGTAAATCATTGTCTTATAATCATTTAAAAGAAATCAAGTGTTTTATTTATAAATTCAGCAAGATAAAATAAAATCAAAATCAATTTATAGTAACAAAAAAAACTATTTTTATTTTTATTTTTCGTTTTCTCAATTTTCCAATAATTAATTACCACTTACATGTCAGAATGAAAAGAATTTTTAGCAGTCAATTTCTTAGGCAAACCAACACGCTAGCTAACATTGAAAACATTTCCGTAAAAATTAAAGACTTGAAGTCAATGCTTTCTTCTCTTACATGACAGGATAACATAGTAGAAAGTAGAAAAACTAGGAACAAGAAAATAGATTTTTTTCCAATACCGAGAGAGATAAAGAAAGAAAGTCGAGTACTAGCTAGTGGATGCATTCAAGATTAGATTTTTAGTCTGGTTTCTTTGGACTGATTCAAGATCTAGAGGAAGATACCGATCAATGAGATTTCTTTGAAGACTTCATCTTTGTCAATTGAAGAAGCAAGAAATGGAGGAAAAATCTGTTTTTATGAGTTTTTGAGATAGGAGTTTGATCTTTCAGGTTTTTTTGGAAAACCCATCAAGGGAATGGAGGAAAAGATAAGATTTTTAGGGTCTAAATGATTGTCAAAGAATTGGGTATTTAGCTAAAATGGGAGAGAGAGGAAGCGTTAATGCTGCAGCAATGCACACAGCCATGAACGCTGTGCAAGCTCTTGGGAGAGGATTTGATGTGAACTATGATAAAAGGTTGTTGTATTGTAAAGGAGTTGCTGGGTCTAAAGTGGTGGAGATTGATGGTGAACATACTAGAGATCTTTTGTTAGCTGGTGGGATTCTGTTGCCTAATGTTTCCAGGGACATCAGGAGCTCTTTGGACCCAATTGGCCGCCAGAGTTCAGGTGTTTGCACCTTTCATGAGGTGGGTTTTTGAATTTTTGTTGTTTTGATTTTGAAGTGATGTTGTTTTCCTGTGTTGTAAGAATCCATGCTTTGAGGACTAGGTTATAGTGGGTGGTATTGATGATAGCTTGAATTGATATTGATCAATTTAGTTGCTTAAGACGCCGATTAGGATTGGATTGGTTTGGTTTTGCCACCAGTACCAAGTGGGTGGAGAATTTAACTTGTCTCTTGCATTACTTCTGCATTTTATTGTCAATGGGTTGTTGCATGTGTCTCAAGCCTAGTTATTTGATACTTTCTTGGATTTTTTTTCTTAATAGTGTTTAATTATTGTGCTTGAGAGCATGGGTCTTGACCCATGCTTGAACTTTTGGATTGTATCTTGCCAGAGGACTTTAATCATCTTTGAGGTTTGAGTGTGAGCAGTGAATGATGTCCAGAGTTTCAAAATGCAAACTGCAAGTTAACACATTAGCTCTGTTGCTCGACTAGGATTTTTTGTTTTTAATCTTAAAATTGATTGAGATGAAATAGCACTAGCCAAAATTCCTTGGTGTTAAGAACTGACTGCTAAACTAGCATTTTTGATATTTTCTCTTCTTGAAATACTGATACAAGCTGTTTTAATGAACGAGATTGCTGTAGCTGTTCTAACGCACTTCTCGCAACAAATAATGCAGATGGTGGAGTACTTTAATCAAAAGGCTAATCTATCAGGAGGTCTTCCTCTTGGTAGCTTCAATTCTGCATTTAGTTTTACCGGTTCAAAACATATTGATGCTGCAGCTACAAAGACCCTCTCGATGGATGGATATTATATCCCACTTGCCAAGGTCCAACTTAAGAGATCCCCCTTAGTGCTGCATGAAAATGTTATAAGGGCCGTGCCAACTTTCTGGGATCCTCCATCCTTGGCAAGGTGTGAATTTTTAATTCTCTGAAGGAATATATTGGCATCAAAGCTTTAAATTGTCCATAACAACTGCATCCTTTTTTTGACAGCTTCATTGAAAATTTTGGGACGCATGTTATCACTTCTGTAACTATTGGTGGTAAGGATGTGATATATGTTAAACAACACCAGTCATCGCCTTTGTCAACCATGGAGATTAAACACTACGTGCAGGATATTGGAAATCAGAGGTTCTCTGACACAGAGGGCCATATGAGCTCAGGTCCAATGAAGCTCAAGGATAAGGCTAGTCCCATGATTTCTCCTTATTTCTTTGTCCAGCTTCATTAACATGCCCTTACTTCTTGATCACCTGTGACTTATACCAGATTATTCTTGATTTATTAGGGTGGTGATTCAGGTATATTTAACAGCCAAGGGATATACCCTCAGCCAACTAGTGCGCCGTATCTTACTGGGAAAGAAGTATGTAGAAGCCAATCTTTTTCTTTTCTTTTCCTTTTCTTTTCTTAGAATTGCCATTTTTTCTCACTGAAATTTTGATGTTAAATGTTCTCTTTGTTGAACTGTTTTATGATGCCTTTTGTTGTCATTTTAATGAATTCAAGATTTCTTTATATGACGATGCACAGTATCTACATCCAAACATAATTTCCCTGAACATGTTAACCAAATGCAACAACTGAGCATTCGAGGTTTTACTCCATCTGTTGGTCTTGTAGTTCCCAGTCCAGTTCCTTCTTTAAATTTGCTCTGTGTATTGTAACTATGTTTTCTATTATTGAATAGTTGAAATTGGAATAAATTTCATGTTGTTATCATTTTTCTTTGAAAAGTTTTGCTTGCCAATATGTCTTGTATTTTCTATATTTTTTCCTTGTTTGGATTTTGCCTTTTCATAGCAATCCCATTGCAACGATGTTTTCCTGTACGCATCAGTTGGATCTGGAATGAATTAACAATGGGTTTTGATGTTTTTGTCAAAAACGTTTTCTTGCTATTGTTGTCATGATTTTATCAGGAAAAAAAGGATCATTCGTATTCTATCTCAGTTTATTGCATTTAAGAAGTTGCCACGGGTGGCTAACTCTTGTATTTGCATGAATGCAGTCTGCATTCTCTTTTTGTCAATAGATTATTTACATACAGTTAAATAATGTGCAAGGCTTATGTTCTAGAACTTGCTCCGATAAATTTATTGGAAGGTCTAAAAATTTGATCTGTTATTCTTCTATATGCAGGATGT
>Ga0325414_1005339_pt1 | contig 13571 bp, 6 predicted proteins | sample PopdelMetagenome_8_FD_206183 | JGI IMG/M metagenome (GOLD analysis project Ga0325414, IMG submission 206183) | Populus deltoides microbial communities from Bellville, Georgia, United States - Leaf-PdKOR-R3 | ecosystem: Host-associated > Plants > Phyllosphere > Phylloplane/Leaf | place: USA...
ATCATTATCAAACATAATTATATATTTTTTACTTTTTCCATCATGTTTGTTTTATTAAAAAGTAGTAATCAAACATTAGTTCCATAGCATTCTTATTGATGTTTGGGGGGTTAAAATAAATTCCATTATTATTGTCGCAGTTGGTAAGCTTTCCAACTCAAACTATTGCCTGGTCCTCCAGAAGAAATCACTTTTTTATGGCCATCAAATGCCCTATATAGTTCCACGTCCTATGGGAAACTATATATATATATATATTAGCTAACAGTCATTAACATGTGTTCTAAATATTAAAATACAGTATTGGCATGCAAATCATCTCAAAATAATTGACAGTTATGATGACTTTGGGAATCTGAAGATTTCTCTTCATAACTTTTCAATCAAATTGTATGTGAATATTCTAAGTTTAATATATTTAACTTATAAATATTTGTTTTCTGGCATTGATGATTCATGTTGTCATTATGCCAACAAATTGAATATCAGCTTATCAGTTGACGAAGGGATATTTTCCTGATCCTCATCAATCTTGCGATGATCTTGAAGAATCTCTAAAGCTGATCAAAGATGTTGTAATTAATTGATCAAGGGCTAGTCGATTGTCATGTTACTAATTATATTCTAATTTCGGTGCTCGTACTTTATTGTGGGGCTGCGCTATATTTTTGTGTAAAAATACAATGTTCAAGTGCCGACATAAAGGTAAAAAAATAGCATAAAAAACTGTTTATGATAAATTTATAATCTCGGTAATTAGAATTTAGCTAACTCAGATATCCTGTCAAATCTGCGGTTAAGATCATGATGTTTGAATAACCCGATAAAAAAATAATGATGAATATAAAGCTCTTTAAAAAAATTAAGTTAGCTTTTCAAAACCATAACCCAAGTCATTAGACCCGGAGCACATAATTTGAAAAAACCATGAAATTTAATTTTCAATCAATTAATTATCAAAAGAATGAAATTAAAAAAAAATTCAATTATACAAAAGGGTTTAAAAATAGCAATTAAAAGAATGAGGATGAGAATTGAAAAAAAATTAATTCTTTATTTGATTGAAGGGTGAAATTGAAAAGAAAAATTAATTTAGCAAAAGGACCAAAAAAATTAAAAAGAATGAAAATTAAAATTGACATAAAAAATAAAAATAATATTTTGATTGAAAGATGGAATTGAAAAGAATAATAACTTTTACAAAAGTGCCAATAAAAAAATTAGAAATCAAAACAATAAAGATTAAATTGGAAAATATAATACCATCAATTTTAATTAAAGGATAAAATTGAAAACTAATAAAAATTTTATAAAAAGACCAAGGAAAAAATTAGAAATTAAAAGAACGAAGACCAAATTAGAAAATATAATATTTGGCAAATTGAGATTGAATGATGATATTGAAAACAAATAAAACTTCTACAAAATAATCAAGATAAAAAAAATAAGAAATTAAAAGAATAAAAACTAAAGTTGAAATTACAACAACAAAAAAGGCCAAGTTACATTTTTGGGAGAGGAGAGAGAAAACAAAAGGGAAAAAAATATAGATCTACCAACGACAAATTGTGCCACCAACAAAGACATATGCTTCACCAACATGAAGAGAAGATAATGACGCTTCCAACGACGTGATGAAATAGTATTTTTAGACATAGAGAGGCGTCACACACGCTGCCTGAAAGATGCAGGCGCCTCACACGCTCGCCCTCTTTTTTGTTTATTTTTTTAGTCAAATACAAAATTGTCCTTGAGCTAACTTTGTAATTACAAAAACTATTTTGAAAAACCAAAAATGCCCCTTGAACTCAGACCTTTTTTTTCATTTTAAGGGTATTTTTATAGTTTTACTGTGCATTTTAATTGTTTATTATTTTTTTATATTTGATCAAATATCAAAGTGCTTCTTAACTTAAATTATAATAATAAAAAGAATATTATAAAAATATAAAAATATCCCTTCTATCCAGATTTAAATTTTTTGCTTCTATGAGTATTTGTTCGTTTCACTATATAATTAATTTAGACAAAAACTAATTTATTTGGAATATGTTTGGAAATGATAAATGAGCTATATAAAAAGATTTTTATACCCTTCAAAGCATGTGTTAAGTTTTCTTAGGAGAGACAAAAGAACTACTATACGGTTTTAAACAATAATAAATTTTTAAAAAATAATCATTATGTATATTTATATATATATAAAGAAGAAGGTATTATTGTCATGGCGAACATCAATAATGTTTGGAGGCTTTCCATTGTTGTCGCGGGGCAAGCTGTCGAGCACGACATGTTTGGAGGCTTTCCACTGTGGTGGCAGGTGGCACGCTGTCCAACATCAATAATGTCTGGAGCTTTTCTGGAACGTGCCTCTTCCTCTAAAGTTGTTATCGGAGGACTTGTCAGTTTCCTTCCTCGAACGTGCGTGGTTCTCGCGTTCGGTGGCTTTTTAATCATCACAAGACGACAAGCTTCATCACCTCCGGGGCAATAATTTCTTGAAAAGTTTGCGAGATATTTTATAAGAATAGAGGCTCTCTCCTACACAAATCTTTTTGTGTCGTGCAAGCAAGAAAATAATTTCCTATTGGATAGTGTTTTTATATTTTATAAGAATGGTAAAATGTCTGAATTATTATTAAAACAAAAATATATTTGACTTTTATCAAGGTGTTCTTTCATATTATCAAATTGATGGAGAGATTATTTGATATTTTAATAAATACAAATTATAATTTTAAAAATAAATGATTGTTGCTTGCGGCATCGTTCGGCTTCCAAATACTATCTTTCATTTGTTGGGCTTTCGTAGATTTTTTTTGTCTTCTTTCTCTTTTCTCTCTCCTTGCCACTAATTTCACGCCTGTCCTTTCAAAAATTAAATGCGTTCTATCAATTTGTATTTGTATTTGTATCAATTTTGGTCTTTATTCCTTTTATTGTTATTTGTTTTGCTTTCAATGATTTTTGAAGTTCATTTTATTTTTCAATTTTGTCCATCAACATTTTATTTAATTTTTTTATCTAATTTGATTTTCATTCTTTTGATTACTATTTTTTTATCATTTTCGTAATTTATTTTATTTTTCAATTTCATCCCTCATTATTTTATTTCATTTCATTTTTATATGATATTTGGTCATTATTCTTTTTATTGTTATTTATTTTATTTTTTAATTTTGGATGGTTGAGAACTTTGCTTCATAATTTTTTTGGGTTTACCTTCTATAAAGGTAACTAGATCTCATGACCCGAGTCCAGATTTTAAAGATTAACCCCATTTGACATCAATCTTTTTTCAAACTGATTTTTCTCAAATTTTATCATTTGATATTTGGTTACCAGACCTTCAAATTCATGATTTTTGTTGTTTTTCTTTTAATAGAGTTATCCCGATTTCATATTCCAGGTTGCGGATTAATCAACTTCACTTTCATAACTTTTTCCAATTTAATTCTTTTTTATATAATTTTATGATATAAAGTTTTAAATTGTGGTTGAATTATAAAATTAAAATAGTGAAAGCTGCAATGTAAAACACAGGAAAAATGCTTAGCAATCTCAAAGTTAATGAAAAAGGTTATTCTGCCCATCTATTTTTATTTCATCTCCAATTTAGTCTCTTTATTTATTTATTAAAGTTATTTGATTAAATAAACAAAAGAAACAATAATCATCTTTTTTTTCTTCTTTTCAACAACACTAACAAATTTACTCACACAGCACCACATTTGCCACCATTATTGCACTAACTTTGACATTAGTAGTGCTAAAAAAAAAATTATTTGGCAAACTGTTTTGGCCATGCACAAATAGTAAGGAGTTTTTTTTGCTTGTCGGTAAGGAATTCCTTGACCTATAATTTAGGTGATGCCCGAATAACAGCCTAGGGCAATATATTTACCCAAAAAATAATCAATTTTTAATTGAATCCTTATAAAAACCTTAGAAAAACCATATAAATATCACTGGAAAGTCAAAGTTGGGGAAGGAAGAAAGCAAAAGCAAAGAGGGTAGTAGTTGTTCTAAAGGTCTAAAGGTATATTTTCTAACTTAAAAGTGGAGTCTATGTGGCTTGCTTAAGGTGATTTTGGTTGTCATTTGATTTGTATTTAGTTTACAAACATGAAGATGAGGTTTGGAATGCTTGTAAAGTAGGGTTGTGTTTGCCTTTTTATTGTTGTTATTTTTCATTCGATGGTCTGATGTTGTTTTCCAAAGCATTTTTTGATGTGTTTGATGTTTTCAATGTAAAAAAAATCTTTCCATTTAGGTTGTTTTTAATAAAATAGTTTTTTAAGTTTTTGTTAGTTCGATTAATGCATTGTGAAGAAATATTGTTATTTATGAATATATGTTTAGAAAACCAATTTTGAATCCAAATTGCATGAATATATAGGCTACTCAGACTTGCCAATTTTTAAAATTGAAACATCTTGCATGATTTTGATAATTTAATGTTGTTTGTTAGTTCTCTTGGTTCAAACATGCTTGATTATGGTAATGTGATTTGTTGAAACTAAGAAAACATGTTTTAGAGGTTAAAAAAGGCTAGTTCTAAGTTTGACAGTGTGCTGGGTATTTTTGGGTTTGTTGGGTTTGTGTTTTTCGTGTGCTTTCCAATAACATTGCCTTGGCTCCATGATTCAGACCAGTTTTAGTCCATCTCTTTACACTAAACACTTCGGGAGACTTGATTAATTAATAATTGAAGGTTGTTTTACATCAATAAATAATTTTTTACAAGTTTTAATCTTAGAGTTTTGTTTTTGGTACCGAAACCTATTTTGGCCAAATTAGTACTATTCATTGATAATTGTTGAGTTTGGTTGCTTGATTTTTTATCCTTACATGATTTACAACATTTATATGCCTTTTATTTCATGCAATATGGTTTGGATTCGAGTTCATGTTGCTGAACTAATTTGAATGTTTATTAGTGTTGTTTTTCTGAGTTTTGATTCGTTTAGATGAAAAACAATTATGTTGTGTTTTTTTCAAGATTGATTAGTTTTATGTTCTTGTTTAGATTTTGGTTTTTTTCAGGTCAAATCATTGGTCTTTGGATCGGTTTATGGTCAAATCAAAGGTTTTTGGTCAACTTGGTCGGGTTAAAATTAGGTCAGATAGATAAAGCCCTATTTTGTTTGCAACTATTTTAATAAAAAGAATTTTACTTTGAATGTGTGTTTGGCAAACAAGTTGTTAACATTGTTATGACAGTTTTATTCTAAAGGAAAATGGATGTTTGTAAAAAAAAGGTCTTAAAAAATAAAATAAAATAAAAATATATAATTTTTTTTATTGCATATGCCCAAAAATCCTAAAATTATTTTCAGCATTTTTTAAAAAAATAAATCAAAAAATATTTTGGCATGTTTTAGAAAAACAAAATGTCTTATGGATTTTACAACAAGTTTGTAAAATTGCCTAAGGATTTTGCCCTACATCTCAAAAATATGAAAAATTTATTTTTGGCAATAAATATATTTTTCACTTTTAATATAAGGATAAAAAATCTTAAATGTGTTCCTATTCAAAATATTATTAAGGATAATAATTCTTTTATTACTCACTTTTAATATAAGAATAAAAAACTTGTATGAGGTCAATATCTGAAATATTATTGGGAATAATACAACTCATTCATTCTTTATATAAGGATAAAAAATTTAAGAAATTTTATCTGAAATATTATTTGGAATGACGCGGTAGCTAAAATTCCAAGTTTACAAATAAGCATCAATGATAATTGAAGACATCGTTATCTTTCAGACCAAGCTTTTAACTTAGAAAACCAGGGTTTGTTCATTGTAGTAAACCCGTCATAGTAGGCTAATAGAAATAGAAACACCATCATATCATAGCAAATAAAGAAAAACAATGGAGCTTACCTCAGGTAAGACATACTAGGGATGTTAATACCTTTCCTTTACACAACCAGTCCCTTACCTAGAATCTCTAAAAGACTAGTTAAGGTTCCTAGTATCTATAATACTAGGTGGTGACTTCCTATACAACTAAAGACCTTCAAGAACTCATAAAGAAAGGGTTGCTACGACGTTGCGCTCTCACAAAAAGAGTATAATAATTAATATCGAGGAATGTCATGCCTTATAAGAAAATCTTTAAAACTTTTTTAATAAAAGTGCTCGTGTTTCTCCATGTCTCCAATGAATTCTTAATGTCTCCAATGAGAATCTCCATGTCTCAAAGGAAAGTCTTTATGTCTTCAAATGAAATCTCCATGTCACCATGCAATGTCTCTATATATAATGCTTTGTGATAAGTACTTAAATGTTCATTTTATTAAGGTTTTATATCATCATATTGCACTTAAAGTATCATTAAATTCTCTAACTTTAACACATTTTATAATAACAAGTCTAATAATATAAGATATCTTTAATTTATGATAAATGCTTGATTTTAAATGCAGGTTCATAAAATAAGCAAATCTCACAATTTAAATGATTGATTGATGTGTTTGATTATTGAAATTGAGGTTTACATGAAGAGACAAAAAAAGAGTTAGGCATAGAGAAGAAATCCAAGTTGGGTTGGTTTTAGTCAAACTAGAACACCGTTCAATTTTTGGGTTAAAAATGGAGCTATCAACCATGGATTTAAATGTGGTTTAGGTTGATGCAAAGCTAAGACGTAAGCCTAAAATATTCATGAAGAGCTCGAGATTTAATATTGTCATTTTTATGTTCAAATCTTAGCAAGAATAGAGAAGTTCGAATTAGTCTTGTAGCCTAGATATTATTCGGTGTTCAGCCACTATATAGAGTTATAAAAGCCCATAGCCCAAATAAGCCCATTATTTTTAGGTTGGAGAGTTGAGATAAATAGTTAGCCTCGATATTAATAGTTCTAAATTTTAGTCTATAAAAGAAGACGTTTACCATCCATTTAAGATATATTGGTTTTGAGATCAAAACATATTCTCTTGCTTTTTTTATTTGCATTTTTAATATTCAAATTTTATTTCATATTATATTCTCATTAATCTCTTGTTTATACTTATTATTTTTCTTATTATGCTTAGTTAATTTATATCATGCATATGCTCTCATCTTGTTTATTTATATTTTTCTTCTTAATTATGTTTAGTTAAATTTCTTTTTATCAAGGTAAAAAAGTTATACTAATGATATAAGAATAAGAATAGTAATAACTCAAAATAGAGTTTAATGTTTAAATTCAAGAAAATATGTTATTAACATATGTTGTAATTATTATCTTAATAATCTTAATACCCTTAATGTTAAGTTGTGAGTCTTTATTCATGGTGTACAATCTTTGACATAACAAATACTTGATTCTTTCATAGCTTATTGCACGCAGAACAGACACCTATACTATAAAAAGATCTTGATTTGTTGTTGACATATATTAGCACCGTAAGTACTTGATAACATTTACAAGTGTTGGCGTTATTCAAATAAGGTAATTAAAGATAATTAATATGATCATGAGAATAACTTAAAAATGAGCTATTAATGATAAATCATTTGACTAAAACCTTCTTTGTGTGTAGTTTCCGGTTGAGTAATAAAAGGAGTTTAAACTATACTTGTTTGAAATATTATTAGTAGATCCTTTAACCTTAGAAGTTGTTTTATCTTTGTTAAGTCTTTACATTAATATCACATCTTAAAGATCTCTTTAACTTTTATTTTATTATTTATAGTGTTGTATACTCATCCTCCATGTGGATTGACCCTGGTCTTATTTGATTATTTATTACTTTGATACTCATACACTTGGAAGAAAACATCAATTATTTGATCATGTCAAGTTTTTGGTGTCATTTCCGAAGAGATAAGTTAGTTTACAAACCAAAATCTTGTTTACTTCTACTCTTGTCATTCAACCTCCTGATCGATCATTATCTTTTGAAATAATATGTGATGTTAGTGATTATGTCATAGGTGTTATTTTAGAACAAAGAAAAGATAAGAAATCTTATGTTATTTACTATACAGGTAAAACTTTAAATAGTTCTCAAATGAATTATTCCACCACTAAAAAGAAATTACTTGCAGTAGTATTTTCATGTGAAGATTTTAGATCTTATCTTGTTGGCTCATCTATTATTGTTTTTAGTGATTATGCACCATTAAAATATTTTCTTTTTAAGAAGGATTCTAAAGCTCTATTTTTCACTTTAGTCTTTAAAATTTTTAGGCTTTTTTTTTCAAATTTATTTTTCAGTTTTGTCCTTAAATATTGGGTTTACTAGGTATAAAGCTTTATAATTTATTTTGATTTTTTTTCTATGGAGTTATCATTGTCTCATAACCCAGGTTGTAACTTTTGTGAGTTAGTAGTGTTGACTCAGATTTTTTTTGTTCATTTTTTATTTTTATTTTTTGAATTTCATAGTTCAACATTAGGTTGATTGTGAATCATACTCTATATTTTTTTAATCCTTTTTATGGAGTTATCTCAGTCTTCTGACTCAGGTTTGGTAGATTGACCCGAGTTGATTTGGGTTATTTTTTTATTTTTTTTTTAATTTAATCCTTCAAAATTAGGTTGATTGGGAATTGAGATTTATAATTTTTTTAAAAAAATTGCTTTCTATGTGGTTCTCACAGTCTTATGACCTGGGTCGGGGGTAAGGCTGCTTGACTCGAGTTTTTCTTGTCCTTTTTAGTTGATTTTTTTTAATGTTTCATCCTTTAATATTGGATTGACTAAGAATTAGGCTTCATAATTTGTGTTGGTTTGCATTCTATGAGTTTATCTTAGTCTTTTGACTCGAGTCACGAGTTTAGTCGATTGACTCAAGTGATTTTTTATGTCCTTTTACAATTGATTTTTCTTTTAATCTCACCCTTCAATATTAGGTTGATTGAGAATTAAGTTTCACAATTTATTTTAATTTCCTTGCTATGAGATTATCTCAGTCTTATAACCAATGTTTAGCAAGTTAACTCGAGTTGACTTAACTCTTTTTTTAGTTGAATTTTATTTTAAATTTCATTCTTCAATATTGAGTTGATTAAGAATTAGGTTTAATAATATATTTTTATCTGCTTTCTATAGGGTTATTATAGTCTCATGACCTGAGTAGTGGATTTAACAAGTTAACCCAAGTTAATTCAAGTCAATCTAATATGTTGTCGTTTATATATTTTTTTAAAAATACTTATCGGATTTTTTTAAAATCAAATTGCATTTTTATCGGTTATTTGGGTTAGTTTTTAATTTTCAAGTAGACCAGGTCATATAAGGTTAATTTTTATATTTTTTTTGTTTTTGTTTTTTTACTACAAAAACACATTAACACCATCTTAATATTATTTTTTATATTAAAAAATAATAATTAATAATTTAACCCGCAGCATAGATAATAATATAGTTTGATATCTAAACAGCATTGTCTTTTGCACTCAATAATAAAACATCATTTTCTCAACGTATTTAACCTTCACAAAGGAGTTTTTTTTTTCTTTCCTAAAAAATCTACCGGATTTTTTTTATTACTACAAAGGAAAGGTTTGAATTCAAAAGCATTAATGACAGTTCAGCCATAATTTATTAGCTGAAGTTCAAGTCCGATACCATAACAAAAAAAAAAGGATCAACTGCCCAGAATGCCCATTACTGTAGGCACTTGGTTGATGGTTGGACCCTAAACGTAGAAATTGCACTTGTCTACTCTCCTCGTCTCACAGTTCAACTTCCACTCGTTAAAACACGCATCAGCTGCCTCGAATGTTAAAGGTATTGAGTCACTCGATTTGTCTGGGTAACTGGATATTCTTTTTTATATCTGAGATTTAAATATTTATAAATTATATATTGAGTTTCCGATATTATATGAGTATTAATTATTTATCCAATTATTATTTATGATCCGATAAAAAATATTTTAAAAAATATTCTATATATATATATATATATTTGGGGATAGATTTAGTTTTAAACTATCCGTGAGTAAGGCAATTATATATATACAAAAAAGCCATATATTTGTATCTGGTCGCGTCAATATTAATCAAGTTCTGTTGAAATTGTGACCCCTAACTATATCTCCTATGGTTAAAATGTGGGATACAGAAGAACTTGGATGGTTGGAAGCCAAAGGAGACATTTCTATGACTACGTACAGTGATCTTTCTTAAAAAGAAATATCTGTTATGTATGGATATAAATGGCAAAGTTCATTATAATGGGTGCATGCGTTGTCAAAGTTAGCTGCCACCATTAATGGTTAGTTGTTAGCAGCATTAATGGTAGTTAGTTGGTCGCTGGCTGCTGGAAGGTCAAAAATGGAGGTGAGCTGAGTTGTTGGCCATCCTCAGCCTATAAATAGAGAGCCCAGGAAAGCAAGCAGCACCAGAAGAAGCAGAGTCGAGGGAGAGCCGCCCTTGTGGGCCGCAGCAGCACTGCACTGAGTACTTAGGAGAGATGGGAGTTGGTAGAGATGAGTTGTTCCTCCTCCTCCATCTCCTCTATTGATGCAAAATGTTGTTTTCTCCCTATGGTTGCTACGTGGACATAGGCAAGTTGTTGTCGAGCCATATTAAATCGTTGTGTTCCACCTCCAATGGGCAAAGAGATCGCACCTCAGATCCCAACATTATCAGCTGGTCCAGTTTGGTTGGTGAATAAGACAGCTTAATTATTTGGTTGCTTCTGGGGCTTCAAGGAATAAATTAAGGTTTCTTTTGGGAGTCGAAAGATTGGAGGGACATTGAAGAAGTTGGATTTGGCAAGGAAATTGGTTATTGGTAAGGTCCCCAAATCAGTTTCTGGGCTGGAAAGTTTGAATTTGAGTTACAGTCATCTTCGAGGACAGCTTCCAGCAACAAATTCTCTGTTAGTGCGTTTGTGGGTAATGACTAGCACTCAAGATGCCCTAAATTTGTTATACTTTCTTTTTTAATGGGGGTAAATTAGACTAGGAATGTTCGGCTGATAAAAGAATATTATACATTATACAATAACACTGAAAGAAAACGATTTTTACCGTGCAATTATTGAGCTCCCTCTCTAAATGAACTCTGAATAGTGCTTTTTTTTTATTAAAAAAAAAAAGAAATTGTCACTAAGCTTTTTTTTTCAGTTTTATACAGTTGGTGTTTGATGATATTTTACTTGTTGATATTCTTTTCTTGTATTTTCTTGAGAACTCATTGTGTATGATAAAATTTCAAAGTTGAATTTGAGGCTAATTTCATGAAATAAAATTAAAATTTATAGTATTAAAAAAAATTAAAAAGAAGGGTCAAAATAAGAAATCAAACAAATAACTTAGGCTTTTTTAAAATTTTCACAAAAGATTCATTTTTTCCAAAGATTTTCCATTAGTATTTTTGGTCCTTTTAGTTTTCAGATTTTACATTTACATCTTAAACTTCTTCTTTTTTTTTAGACCATGAGTTTTAAGAAAGGGGAAAGAAAAAAATATCAATCTTAATATCATTGGATTGCTCAGGACTCAAAAAAAAATTTAGATTCGGTTTTATTTTTATATATACATATAGATATAAAGATATTTTGATGTCAAAATGAGTTTATCTAGGTCTCTAGCTCTCTCTTTTTATACATCCTTTTAGTTTTTTTTAAATAATAAGTAAAAATCATTATAAATAAAACATTTCAAATTATATTTAAAATATTATTTCATTAAATTCCATTCAATTTTATCTTTGTTTTCTAATAAGAGTATAATATTTTGTTTTTATAATATTAACAATTGTTTCATTAATTATTATATATAAACCTAATATATTTTTTTAATTATAATCATGAATATTCAATTAAAATAAAGCTTATATATTTTTTACAATTTTTTAATATAATTTTTCTTACATGATTTTCTCATACTAAATATTTTTTTTCCCTTTAATTGCATACAAAATATCGTGATATTTTATTTTTTATTTTTTATTTTTGTTAAAACTTACTTTTTAAATAATGGTACGTTTTCAATTTAAAACATTATCTTTATGATAAAAAAAAACATGTTTTTTTTATAAGAAATTATTTGGATTTCCTTTACTTTTAATTAAAAAAAATGCTATTGATAAAAAAATACTTTGATAAAAATGCATGAATAAAGTTATATTTTTTTAAAAAAAATTAAATTATAGTGATCTTTTTGTATAAATATCTATTTTAATTATAAAAAAACTAAATAAAAAAAGGTTTTAAAAATCATCCTTGCTGCCATATATCTTATGTTTCCCTTTACAAGTTGAATTCGAAATAATCCATCACAACACTAATTTTTAAGTACTGCCACAACACGAGTAAGCTGAAATGCAGATTAATAGTCTCTATTTTGCTCCATAGACTAAAAAAACTAAGCTCAAACATGAGTTCAATCTCAAAATGGAGTCAGATTAATGATTGAGATCGAGCAATATATATACTAGTGATGCTTTTGAGAGCTAAATGAAATCTCAACACTTGATCATTTATTTAATTACTTGTAATGTTATTACAAATAAGAGCTTGATTATTTCATGATTCAGTAAATTTGCTGTGTATAAATGACAATTTATATCCAATCTTTAACACCATAGACTTAGAATTACAAGTATTTCATTGAGCTTAATCAAACTCGAATCCCGAACCTTGAATTTTCAGTACCTAAATATATGCGATAATGGCCTTATTCAGCCCTATCGAATTATACAAAAAGAAAGCAAATCTACCAACAATTTCATGGTCTGATGATCGAAATGAGACGCCCCAACAAAACTGGGGTTTGAGCTTAACTTTTTTAGAAAGGCGAGGCCTGCTACTTTGGCCTCAAACAGCCAGACATGCCAAAAAGAAGATGGCAAATCTGTTCCTTTTTTTTTTTTTTCTTAGAATGGAACAGGCGAAAGAGGGGGTGGCATTTAAAGAAAAAGAGGGCCAAAGAAGGAAGCTTCAATTGGGTCATAAAGACAAGTCCAGTACTAAAAATGGTCATCTTCTAACGTTATTATCACACTAGAAAGAAGATTCCAAGTTTCTCTCTTTCTCTGACTTTGCTTTTGTGAAGTTTGGTGAAACCAGGTTACTCTCTCTGTGACTGTCTATCTCGAGTTTAATTAATACAAAAAGCTTTCCATTTTGGAATCTCGTGCTGTTGAGAACTTTGATTCTAGTAATCTCTCCATGTTCTTGACTCGTTACGTTCTTGGTTCTTGTTAATTTGACTGTTATTCTCCACTGAACTATATGCATTTGAAGATTCTGCGTAGTATTTTTGCTTTTGATTTTAAATCGAGGCATGCTAATGGAGGTTAAGTCTAAAATCAAGAATGTGTGATCATAATTCTTTACAAAATATACTAGGTAAATTATTATAGAAATTCGTGTATAAAGCTCTCTTTTTTTCAATTTTGTTGTTAAACTCTTTTCAATCAATTATCACAAATGATTAAATTAATGATAAATTTGTTAAAAAAATCCTCAATAAAATAGAGTCAACTTATGAAACAAGGAGAAATTAATGAATAATTTGTTAAAAAGAAAAATTCAACAAAAAAGGGCTAAAGTGTAAAACAATGAGAAATCTCATGGCCAATCTCAAATTCCCGCAAAAAAAATATGTT
>Ga0325414_1005341_pt1 | contig 13570 bp, 7 predicted proteins | sample PopdelMetagenome_8_FD_206183 | JGI IMG/M metagenome (GOLD analysis project Ga0325414, IMG submission 206183) | Populus deltoides microbial communities from Bellville, Georgia, United States - Leaf-PdKOR-R3 | ecosystem: Host-associated > Plants > Phyllosphere > Phylloplane/Leaf | place: USA...
AAACACCCTATTTGTCTGAAGTGCTACGTTCAATTCACGTGGGGCTGTTGTGTGTGCAAGAAAATCCAGAAGATAGACCAAACATGTCATATGTGGTTTTGATGTTGGGTAATGAAGATGAATTGCCGCAGCCTAAACAACCAGGATTCTTCACTGAAAGGGATCTTGTTGAAGCAAGCCATTCATCAAGCGAGAGCAAACCACATTCGGCAAACATATGCTCAGTTTCAGTGTTAGAGGCAAGATAGATTACTTGTATTTTTTATTTTTATGAAAACTTGTGTGCTTGTTTTGCGTGGTCTTGATGTTTGTGATCGTGTGCTCATAAAAACTTCGCTGAATGTTTTCCATGGCAAGGTTACTTTCTAGGAAATTATTAACATTTTTCAGTGAAAAAACAAAAAGGAAAGTTTAGAAGTTAAAAATTAACCCAAATACAAATACAACTCAAGGTTTTAGTGGGGATGGCCTTAAGCAAACTGGGCTCTCGGCTTGGCTCGATTAAGGCCTAGACTTGGATATATTGTAAACAACAAAACATTATTTTATCCCAACTTAGATTTGAACTTGGATTTGGCCCGTAAAGAATTACTAGTCCAGTTCATGAATGGTAAAACTGATTAGTTTTCTTCTAAAATAATTTTTATAGATCTGAACAGTTTTTTCAGCTCAAAAGATATGTAATTTAAAGCTACAAATGTTTAGGTTTAATTCAAATTTTATAGAGGGCAATCAAAGCTAATAAGAAAATGTTATCAGTTTTTGGTTTCTAAAATTGTCTATAAAAAGGATTGAAGAAGAGTGTTCTCAGGTTGGTTTTTCTACACTGTTTGGATAGATTTTTCTATAGAATTTGACATTCTTCTTTACATATTTTGCATCTTAAATCTTCTGGTTTTTTAAGATTTATTACGTTTTGTTTTCCTCATAATATAGAGCTTAATTTCAATCCTTGGAGAAAGACATTAAGTATAATTCATTTGTATTTGTTGAACATTGTTTACGAGTGCATTTAAAAAAAGACGGTGTTGTTGAAATCCTGTGAAGCTTATTAAAATGAATTTTTTTATATAAAATGAGAAGCAATAAAACTTTAAGAGTAAATAATTTTAACTTTGCCAACAAAAAATAAAATGAGATTGCTTTAAGGACGAAGCACCCTTTCTTTTCATATAATATGATTTATTAGTACATAATAAGGCCCCCTTTTCACACAATCACCGAAGCCTTATTTTCTCTTATTTATCAACTCTTTCTCAACCCCCTTTTCACACGATCACAAAAGATGGTTTAAAAAAATAAAAATAAAAGTTGCAATAAATTAAAATTTTCAAAAATAATTAATCATTAAAAAATTTTAAAACATAAAAAAAGTAATTAAATATTTTACTGAATCTTACTTTTTTATATTGCTAAAAACTAATTAACATAGTTATTCTTTTTGTTTTTATTCTCTATTGAGTAGTTTTTCTAATTGAGAAATTAATCTTTATAATTATTATATTACTACCATTATCTCTTTATAATTATCAATAGAGAATTTTTATAACACAAAAATATTTCATAAAAATTTAAAAAGTGAAAGTTTGACTAATACATTAATTATGTACCACATAAAATAAAACACAATGAACTAAATAAAAATAAACCCATGTTTGAAAAATAGATCCATCTTAATTTATGGTTCAAGTTTCAAATTAATAACCAAATTATTTTATTAAATTATAAATAAATAATTTATCCTAATGAAATCTAAATTGTTCTCAATCACATAAATAATTGATCCTAATAAATAACCTATTCTTTTATCTTTTGTAGTTTTTTTCATACTACAATTAACATAATTACTTTTTTATAGTTTGATTTCTTTTTCTATTCTAGTTTAATTTCAATTTGGAGTATAACCATAAAATAATTTTTAAAAATAATTTAAAACTAGGATAGGACTCTAATAGAAGCAGGATATTCTTAATTCAATTAAGACAAATATAAAAAAATTTAAATTATATTTTTTTTCATGCAGTCCAATGAAAATATCACAACTAGACATATATTTTTTATTTATTTATATAGTGGTTAGTTACTATGAAATTCCTTTTTTTCAGCCTTTTTATGATTCTAAAGTTACATGTATTGGGAGCTAAATTTGTTTTTCAAAATTTCATTTTAATTCATAGAAACACATATAATCAAGTCAAAAATTCAAATAAAAAACCCTTCTTCTTCCTGTATCAATGGCCGGCCACACTTCCTTAGGAGCTAAATTTGTTTTTCAAAATTTCTTGTTATTTCAACTTATTTTAACCTTATTCTATGTCACAAACATCAATTCAATGCAATTCCTCATTCCCTCCAATATTCATCATGAACTCTAATCTCAACTTGATGAAAAATTCAATGGAAATTTAGCAATTATTGTAAGAACTCTAATCTAAAGAGTAATCTAGGCTCTAATTGCTAACCAATCAAAGATTTCCACCTCTTCTTCATTGCTTATTGTTGCCATCACTTTCTCCTCACTCTATCCCCAAATTTCTTCTTTAAACACTTTAAATCTAAAGGATTTTGTTGCCTAAATCATTTAGTATCACTAACTCTTTTCTTTTTCCCTGTATTTCTCTAGATTTTCTCAAGAATTTTTAAATAAAATAGAGTTTTTTCCCTCTCTTCCTTCTTTATTCTCCTTGGTCGGCTGCAACAAGCCTTATATAGGTAACAATTTGTCAAATTCCTACTATGTCCCTTCAAATAATAAATTTTATATTTATAATGTATTATTTCCATCATCCTGGTATATTTTTAATATCGATTTTCAATAAGCAATGTCGAAATTCATTAATTTACACCTCAATACCTTTTTTTCCTCATAAATCACTTCTGTTTAAATTTAATTCACATTTTGAATTTTTTTATTTTTTTAGCATTTTTTGCACTTCTATTTAAAAAATTTATTTGCTAACCATTTTTTTGAATTTCAAAGGTCCATATGCCTTCCCTTACTACAAGTATCAAATCTCTAATTTTCATATTTTGTTTGCTTAATTTCCTTATACACTTCCTTTAGAAATGTTATGGAACTCTTAAGTTGTATCGTGTTTACATTTCTTAACCAACATTACAAGCGATGATTTCAGATCAATTTTTGTATCAAATCTCCAATTTTCATATTTTGTTTGCTTAATTTCCTTATACACTTCCTTTAGAAATGTTATGGAACTCTTGAGTTGTATCGTGTTTAAATTTCTTAACTAACATTACAAACGATGATTTCAGATCAATTTTTGTATCAAATCCCCAATTTTCATATTTTATTTGCTTAATTTCCTTATAAACTTCCTTTAGAAATGTTATGGAACTCTTGAGTTGTATCGTGTTTAAATTTCTTAACCAACATTACAAACGATGATTTTGGATCAATTTTTATATCAGTATATATCAAAATATGTACGTCGTTCATTTTTTCCTTCAATTTTACGTCGAATTAACACCTGGGGTTTGCATATTGTGTTTTTTCTTTGATAAAAATTAATCATGCCAAACACTACTTTATTGAAAAATGGGCTCAGCCTAGCCACATGAGCTAGGCTTCCTAACCCAAAGACCCAAACTCATAAACACGACCCAAAATGAAAAAAAAATAAAGATCAAAGAGGAAAAACATTTAAATTCATACACTGTTTTGATTGATTTCAGTCCTTGAACTTACATGTCTTTTGCACTTTGGTCTTTCATTTTGAGATTCTTCGATTTGGCTCGTATTTGACCCCTGAACTTTTATTTTTTTATAATTTCACCCCTTATTTCATCTAATTAAGCTTGTAAAAATTAAATCTTATCAATTAAACCCAAATTAATCTTCCAAACTTAATTTTCACAAATTAAGTCATTAATAAAATTAATTTGACCCATTAAAAGTCTAATTAAGTCCTTGAACTTAATTAATTATTTTAATTTCAGCCTAAATTAATTTATAAACTTAATTAAACCTTTAATTATACCTATGATTAAATCAAATTAGCCTACTAAAAATCTAACTAAGTCCTTAGAATTATTTTTATGCAAATTCATTTAATTTTTTAAGTTAACCTTTAATTTGCACTACTTTTCACGTTTAGATGCTTCAATGGTGCAATCGAGTTTCTGAACAAAGTTAAAGATCCAATTTGGTCCCTCCATCTCTCATTTATGCATGTATATCATTCTTTGACTTGTTCTTGCCAACCAAGTCACTTGTCTTTGTGTATTTCTTTTATTTTCATTTTTTCTTATTTTTATTTAAAAGAAAAGGATAGTTATGACACATAATTCTAATTGGAGACCGTTGTAGGTAAGTGACCTAACTTACATACAAGTCATTACTTATTCTTCTCTTATTATATAAAAATTCTAGCGCCTCATAGTCATAATATAATACAAATTCCTTACAAATCAAATAATTCTCCCACTTCTTAAGAGTTTAAAAAACAACATAAGACTATTACTTTTAATTTTTCTTATATCAAAACCAAGTTGTTTTTTGTCTCTTCTCTCCAATCAAATTTTCCTTTCTTCATGTATCTAGTAATGAGAGCCACAATATTACTAAAATTTCAAATGAATCGGTGATAGAAAGTAGCTAACCCACGGAAACTACGAACCTCATTAACCAACAACATAAATGTTAATTGCTTCAAGAATGTTTGTTTTTTTTCTTGTTCATCCACTAATATGATGTAGTCAAGCCTCTGATAACGAGTGATTCTGAGTCGTCAAATGTGAGTCTACCATAACTAGATGAGGATCTGCTCTAGACAGATTACGTTGATGGTCTAGCAAAAGCATTTATGGACTAGTGGGACATTTCAAAGCCCAAGAGAAGGTTTGGTCGTGCTAAGCCAAAATAATAGTTCAAAAGAGTTATAACTTTTAATCCAATTGTTGAATCACACTTAAATGTTTACAAGATTTTTTGGAGGTTGTTTTCTATATAGTAGCCACTATGTCGCTACGCGAACCATGGATCTTTAGATATAAAAAATATCATTGAGGCCCATGGTTATGCAATTTTTTGTGTTTTTCCTTCTTATTTTAATATTTCTTGCTTATTTTGGATTTTATGCTTCTTTTCTTTGTAATTTTAGATTTTAGTTTTTGTTTTCTAGTTAAGGTAAGGTTTTTGGTCTATTTAAAGCTTTGTGAACCTCCTAGTGATGCAAACTTCATTATCATTATTTTTAAAGAGAGTAAATTTGTGAATTTGGAGCTCACATTTGCAGGTTATTTCGACCATTTAAAATATTATGTGTTCTTTATATAATTATTGTCTTTAGCTTCTGCTTGCATTATAATGCTTTTATAACCATTGCATGAATCTGCCTAGTTTCTCGTACCTTTTTTTGCATCTCAAGTTCTGAACTAATTATTATAATGAAAGCCTTTCCCTCTAATTTAGAAGCTTTAGGGTTGAATTCTCCCTTCAAAGGTATAAGAGTATAATTCATATCATTCTTTATAATCTTATACAAATTTTCTCTAACCAAGTGTTTAACATCTACATCATATTGCCAAGGCCTATTGAAGATTAAACTATAAGCAACTATATCTACCACATCAAAATACATCTCACCCTTATACTTCCTAACCATATAGTTATGGTTTTAGCAACATCTTCCTAACCACAAGGTATATCTCTCATTATCATCATCATATTTATATAATTTTTCTTTATCACCCCCATCAGATTCACTCAGCTTGCCCTCATCGTCAGAGGGTTCTAGCTTATACTGTTATTCAATCAGATTAACCAATTTTGGTTTTCTATAATAATTGGAATAGTGTCCTGGTTCTCTATATATACAGAATTTATCTATCATTAGCATCTCATAAATATTATTCAGTTTGTTTATTTCAACTTGTTTTTTTCAAAATCTTATCAAGTCTAATAGTATTGGGCCTTATTAGAGTTGGCCTTGAGGGTTGTACGCATTCCCCTTATTAGTAAGATCGAATCTACTTGTCTTATTATATTGCCTTCTAGAAAGATCATACCTGTCAAATCTAATATTGTTACCAACCCTCTTTTTCATTAGCATCTCAACCTTTAACTTTATATTTCTCGCCTTAAAGAGTGTAAACAATAATTGTACTCCAATCTTATGTTGCATTGTTGGTTTTAACCCTCTCATAAACCCTACAACCTACTGATTCTCTGTCTCTTAGAGCTTGCTATATTCTGTTAGTTTTTGAAATTCAACGGTGTACTCACTGACAAATTTATTACCTTGTGAATAATCCTAGTATCACTGAAACAAATAATGCTCATAGTCATGAGGAAGGAATCTCCCATGCAACAATTGCCTCATATATATCTATGATGTAATAGGTTGTCTCTTTTCTCTTAACCGTGTATCTATCTAATGTTTCCACCAGGAAAAAGCTCCACCTATCAAGTTATATACAACTAGTGTTACCTTTTTTCTATCTTAAGAAACTTGAGTACTCCTTAACCCTATCATATTCACCGATCCAATCAAGGAATTCTTCTATGTCCAGATCTTCATTGAATGTCAAGATTTCTATCTTAATGCAAAATCATGTGTTTATTGCAGTGGTTTATCTTAGAATGTTAAGGCTCTATCACCCCTATCAAATTCGTCTCCACTAAAAACTTCCACATGGACAAGTGGTTGTCTAAATGAATCTTCAGGAATAAGTCTGAGATTTGGCTACCTCAAGGTAAGTCTCCAAGCAATGTTCTCTTCTCTTCACGATTCATGTTTGCGTTACCCATTAGCCGAGCTAGATCTACTATGGTTTACTCTAAACAATTAAACCTTTATTCCAAATAATCTAGTTTTTGCTTATAAGCCTGTATAGTGCTAAGAAAGCCTTCATTCCTCCATCGTGGAGTGAGTTCCTATCATCTTTATCCATAAAAAAAAAGCCAACCTCATATGATACCATTTGACAAGGCATATAGCTGATATCAAACTTAGCAATATATTGTTCATAATAATAACTTAGAGTCCGCTCTAGCAATTAAAATAAACAATCATAAGAAAACAAACATATTCATCATATAAACTGAAAAGAAAAGGTAAAATAAATCTCACAATTCTTGAAATCTGAAGGTTTCTCTGTCCTTGCAACCTAGAAAAAAAGCTTAGTCTTACATGTCTATTGAAACAACTAATAAAAAAGAAAGAAGAATGCATGATTTCGGGTTATTGGAGGAAAGGGTTCGTTTTTCTTCTCTTCTAGCCGCCCCCTTCTTTCCTTTCTCTTTTTCTTTTTATATCTTAGGAAATCCTAATCCCTTTTCTATAACGTAGTCCTTTTCTAAGTAGATAATTTATATTTAAGTATTTCAATAATTATTTTCCTAAAAAAAAAGAAATAGTCTTGCATAAAATCTTCAAACTTTGAATTTTTACTTAGACGAGCTAATTTTCCAAAATAAAACCTTGGATGTCGATTTGGATGCTTTGAGAAGTACTATGGACTTGTTTCTTCATGAAACTTGTCTGCTGGGAGAATTCATGTTTCATCTTATAAAACTCATATTTCTCTCATATGAGATCCTTTTCTTCTGAAATTTGGTAGCCTGGTAGGTCTTCGAGTCAGGAATCTAACAAAATTGAGTTTGCATCAAATGGAATTTTATAGCTCAATATATTCAAGTCGGAATGATCGAAGGTAAACATTAGTAGAATGCGAGATTTGTCTTTGAAGGCTGCGATTTCCATGCTATTTCTCTTTTTATTTTTATTTCCATATATGTATAGAAAGAAATGGATGTTAGCTTTTTAAGGTCACTGGAATCACTTTGTTTCAACCTCTAAAGCTCAACCTCTGCACAAAACATCAATTGGAGGTCAAATCTGCCAATTATCTTCAATTTACTTCTTTTTGAATCTTACATCCAAAAGTGCCTTCAAAACATAAAACAAAGAATATCAAGGCATTTTATATATAAAACATAGGCCAATTACTAGGTCAATGTGAGTAAAACTATCGAATAATATGGTTGCATCAATAGCTTGGAAGGTTATTCTCAATGTAGCTATTCGTTATTCTCAATTCTTTGAATTGATTTCAATGAGGTTTTTCTTTGGTATCTTGTTTTGATACTGTTAGAGCAATCATTTCAATTGTTGCTCATAAGGGCTAGTTGTTATACCAACTTGATATAAAGTTAGCCTTTTTAGATAGCGAGTTGAAGTAAGAAGTCTATGTAGAGAAATCGTAAGATTTTGTTGTTAGCGGAAAAGATGATTAGGTGTGTTCGCTGAAGAAGGCATTATATGGGTTAAAACAAGCTCTAAGAACTTGGTACAGCCAAATTGACAATTACTTCATTCAACATGGGTTTGAGAGAAGCAAAAGTTAGCCTACTTTGTATGTGAAGAAACAAGAAGAGAATGATGTTCTTATTGTTGCATTATATGTTGATGATTTAGTGATTATGAGGAGTAATGGAAGATGGATTGAAGACTTTAAGAAAGAAATGATGAGAAGATATGAGATGAATGATATGAGGCTACTACATCATTTTTTAAGTATTGAGGTTTACAAGATGATATAGGTGTCTTCATTTGTCAAAAGAAGTTTGTTGAAAGAATTCTAAAATTACTCAAAATGTTTGGCTACAAACTTGTTGATGTGCATTTGATGGTGACTGAAAAAGCTAATGAAAGATGATGGAAGAAAAAAGATTGATGCTATTTTTAATAGAAGTTTAGTTGGGAATTTATTGTATTTGGCAGCTACTTTGCCAAATATAATGTTTGTAGCAAGTTTACTTTATAGGTTCATGAAATCTCCAAGTCACTTCCATCTTGGAGCTGCTAAAAAGGTACTTAGATACATTCAAGACATTATGGAGCATGGAATCAAATTTGATTGAATTTCTCAGTTTTGTGATAGTGATTGGGATGGATGTATTGATGATATGAGAAGTACTTCAGGCTATGGCTTTTTATTGGTTTAGGAGTGTTTGCTCGGTGTTTGAAGAAGCAACAATTTGATTTTAATAGTGTGTGTAGGAATATAGATGTTTGTCTTCGATTATTAATTGATGAGTTGAAATAGTTGTGGTCATCTAAGACTTTGATGTATGATGTCTCGAGGAAATAAAAGTTTTAGATGATGGAGGCTTTGATGTGGACTATCAATGATATTCTTGCATATGAGATGGTTTTTAGTTAAAACACACATAAAAAATTAGCATGTCTATACTTTATGGAAAATCACAATGTCTTCTCCTTAACAAATGGTGGTAAAACTTCTTTTTATATTTCTACCGAAGGTTCTTGCCAATCAATCACAAGTATAGAAAAGACTTTTTTATAGATAAAGTTGAAAGGGATGTTACACCGTCTGTACCATTAGGTGAAGAATTATATGATGTGGTCTCACAATACAAGGGCATTGTATTTGGTATTCAATTCGGTAAACATAAGTTTCATGGTTTTGGTGTGACCATCAATTGGATTAAGCAAATTTGTTTTTTTGAAGCTTCCTCATTGGAATAATAATCTCCTCCTCCATAATCTGGATGTCATGTATATCGAAATGAACATGTTTGAAAATATTTTTAACATGGTGATAGACGTGAAAGGAAAGACAAAGGACAACATGATTGCTAGAATAGATATATATTTGTTATGTCACTGTAAAAATATAGAGTTTGTTTATGATGAGTCACGGGTCGCAAAGCCTAAAGTTAGCTTTGCCTTAAACAAAAATACACAGTTACTTGTCAACAAATTCCTTAAGAGTCTGTGTTTTCCTAATGGATATGCTTCAAACATATCTAGATTGGTGAATATGAAGGATGACAAGTTATTTGGAATGAAAAGTTATGACTACCATATGTTTATACAAACATTCATTCCACTTGCATACCAGAATTTATTGTCAAAAGGGATATGATATGCACTTTTGAAGATCAATCATTTTTTTAGAGATATATGCTCTAAAAAATTGCATACCCAACACATAGAGAAGCTTGAAACAAATATCATCCAGAAAATCTGAAACCTTGAGATGATATTCCCTTCATCATTCTTCGACTTAATGGAGCATCTACCCACAAATCTACTATTTGAGGTAAAAATTAGTGGCCTTGTCCGGCATACATGGATGCATCCATTTGAGAGGTTAGGGATTACACAATTATCTTAATTAAATTAATATCTATTATTTTTTAAAAAAATTTAAAACATTCATTTAATCTCATATAGATACTTATTCAACCTAAAAAAATATTAAAAATAAGGAGCATGTTAAGGCTTCGATATACGAGGCTTATATTGTTAAATAAATCTCAATATTTATCCCATACTATTTTGAGCCTCATTTAATAATAAGAATTAACCGCAACCCAAGTCATGATGATGTGGGGGATTGCCTTCAAGTGTAAATTTGTTAATATTTTCCCATTCTGGATGACTTTTACCAAAAAATATTGTGAGGAGAAAATACTTGACAAAAATTGAATTTAGAAATGTATATAATTTTGTACTATTTAACTGCAATAAATTTAGACATTTTATTTAGTAAGTATAATATTAATATGTTGTAATTTTTAACTAATTTTTCTCTTATAATTTCATCAACTGATAGATTTAAAAATTCATCGTGGGCTACATTGTCAATTTCTACTGTCTTAAAATCCACGTATGACTGAATCTCAAATTTTCCAATTAAAAGATGAAAAAATTTTCACGTGGGATGGAATGTTTCTATTAATACATAATTTCATTAAACATTTCGCTTTTATTGTTAATGATTGTAATTATGTATCGGGTTTATCAATTGGGAGGGAATGCTAGTGATAGTTTGAATTTACTTTGTTTGGGTCTTGAAAGAAAGGTCAAGTGCTCCAATGATTATTTTATCAACGAATATGTCCTTCATACTGAAAAGTATGGTCAGGGTAAAAAGACCTATAATAGTGAAGTTTGTTTTAAGGGATCAACTTTTAATGAGTTTGAAGCTAATTATTATAGAAAGTTAGAAGATGTTATTTAACTAAAATACCATAGTGAGCTTAATAAAGTCTTTTTATTCAAATATTATTGGTATGATACCACTGATAGAGGAATAAAAGTAGATCCCCACCATAGTTTGGTTGAAATTAATACAAAGTGATACGATCTGGGCAACGAAAAAACAATCAGATTCGGATTCTGACGTAAAATGCGCAACTGTCTAGTTTCATGTTAACAATCATAATTCTTCATCCAACTGTTGGATTGTGCTAAGGTTTTACATGGCGTCTCCTGACATGTTTTCCTACCTTTGGTTAAAATTTCAGGTCAATCGGAGTTCGGGAAAGCATCGCAATACTTGTCAACATAGGTTGTATGAATTTTGTTATTTGCTTCCTTTTGACTTGTGGACTTCCTATTTGGCTAGGATTCTTTTCCTACAAGGATGTAACAACTGGTTTTGGAAATTTTCTAGTCATGCAAGAATATTTAATGGGCAACAATATAGTTTCCATGTGTGGTATGGACTCCATATTAATGTGGAATCCTTATGGTGGATGGAAACAATTATTCTATCCTTATTATAATAGGAATCTATTATTAAATAAGTTTCCAAGTCAACTAAGAATACTTTGCAAACAAGGAAACTAAAGAGGAGACAACTTCAAATTTGATTCTCCTAGCTTGTATGAGACTTTTAAAGGGCAACAAATCTGATCCTATCATATTTAGGATATTAAATTCAGATTTATTATTGTTATTATTATTTTTTTCTTAGTTTAGGGTTTATTTATATTATTTGGGTTTAATTATAAGTGGGCATCATATAAGTCCATATAGGGGGTCCATTAGAGTTTGTTTCAATCTAGAGTCAGTATAAATAAATGCATAACTAGACAAGTAAGTTAGACAATTCAAATTAATAAAACTTATTGTTTGCCACACTTTGTGTGTGTGTGTGTGTTAGTGAGATACTCTCCTTTTCTTGGTTCTCTAAAGAACTGAAAAATAACTTATTGAAGAACAACTGACTTTGTGACATCATCCATATACTTCTCACTAGCAAATCAATATTTGTTAGGTGGGGGTTTCCGTTTCTAATAGTACTGGTGCCTAGATACAAGTTATCTTTGTGTCACACTCCTATTAAACCTGATTTACTTGGCTTTCCGAGAATTAATGTCTTTGTGTGTTGGTTGCTTGACCACGTGTTCAAGAGATTCACGCCATTTTGGTAACAGAGCTTCGCTCCATTAATCAGGTTATATCCTTTTATTTCTTATATTTTTGTATTTACCTTCCACGTCAATTTTTCTTTGTGTTGTTTTTGTTTAGGGTCTGATCTTGTTTCAAATCAATTTCGGTCAGATTGTCTTCTTCCTACGTTATTCTTGATTAGTTACGAACCTCTTAAACAGGCGGTCAAGCAACTAATACGCAAAGACACTAAACTATACTAGAAACAAAATTTAAAAGAGAGAATCTCAATCACCACCAGAAAATCGATAAATACAAATGGAAATATCGAGAGAATTACAGTGGGAAAAAGATTAAAACAAAGCAAAAAAAAAGATGACGTGTCATTTTTTCCAATAGAATTACCGACGGAATAAATTTCGTTGGTAAACTGTGAATACTGTTCATCATGTCAATTACAAAGGGAATCACCAACGGAATTTTCCATCGGTATTTTTCAGAGAGCTCCAGAACTGTTCACTTTCCAATTGCACTGTTAATTGTTGTTCTTTACAGACAAAACTACCGACGGATTAAAAAGTCGTCGGTGTTATTTGGTGGTTTTCTGAAAAAATTCAATTAATTTAAAATTTTCATTTAAATATTACAGACATAATCACCGACGGATTGAAAAATCGTCGGTGATTGTTGGCGGTTTCTGAAAACTTTTTACAAAATTGAAAATTTAAATTAAATATTACTGATGGAATTACCAACGGAATAATTAAAAAAATATTAATATTCAATTATCCGTCGGTAAATCCATCACTAACGCGCCTCAATAAAAAGCCCGAATCCCCTTATTTTACAAGAGACAGACTCATTTATTCTTCTTCTTCTTCTTCTTCTTCTTCACTATATGTAAAAAACATCAATATCTATTTCTTTCTCTTCTTTTCTCTCCTCATCTCCTTCTCGTTTCCTCCATGCTCCGGTATGTCTTCTTTTATCCTCTTAGTTTTTTTTAATTAATATGCTTTAAGAAAAAAAAATTTCTCTCCTTAGCTTCACTTGCAACTACATTAAGGTAAGATTTTTCTTTTTTCATGATTTGTTTCACTATATTTGTTTTTTATTTTATTTTTAATTGTTTTTGTTCTTAATACTTGTATAAATGTTGTTGTGAGATTTTTTTTTTCATATGAGATCAATTTTTAGTTGATTTATTTATAGGATTTTTAAATTTTTAGCAATTGCAACTTTATTTTTTTCATATGAATTTTTTTAGTTGAATTTTTTTTTTTGTATTTATTAGCTGTAAATTTGTTTGAGTTAATTTTCTTATTCTTTTTTCCAAGCATTTTGAGTATATATTATAGAGTGTTGATTTATGTTAATTTAATTATTTTATAATTTTATAA
>Ga0325414_1005344_pt1 | contig 13562 bp, 8 predicted proteins | sample PopdelMetagenome_8_FD_206183 | JGI IMG/M metagenome (GOLD analysis project Ga0325414, IMG submission 206183) | Populus deltoides microbial communities from Bellville, Georgia, United States - Leaf-PdKOR-R3 | ecosystem: Host-associated > Plants > Phyllosphere > Phylloplane/Leaf | place: USA...
CCTTCTTTAATAGAGTGCTGGAAATGCCATTCATAAGCTGAACTTCTTAGAAAATTATATTCATTATTTTAATTTCTGTAACTAGCATGATCTGAACTTATAAATTATCATGATAAAATCATTTAAATTTATTGTCTTCTTTTTTTGTTTCACAAAAAAAAAACTTATGAATATTTTATTTTATTTCACTGTCACTTGCAATCAATAATTAATATCCATCAACAAAAAAAAAAACTAATATTGGCATATTTAAAAATGCATGTAATTAACATATTAAATTACTCTCACTTACAACTACTTTATTTATCATATATTATAAATTATATACCGTTTCGCAGATATCATAACCTAACAAATCTTATCTAGCATCATAATGAATATATTTAAATCATAATTGCAAATAAAAAATATTACTTAAAAAAATCACTTAAGAATGAAGATTTCAGGATGAATAATTTCTAAGCAGTTTTTGAAAAAGGGAGATTCTGGGATGTATAACTCAGTAGTTTTAGGATACAAATGATAAATGTTTAACTTAAGGTACTATTAATACAATATACTTATAAATGGAGGACTGTTATGTATGTTTCCCAATTACAGTCCAATCAAGCAAAAATAGGAGGAACCCTCTAAAATACCCATTGGTATCTCCACCATAGCTTCTTCTTTTCCCTCTCTCTCTCATGAGTCATTTTCTCTGTTTCTTTCTCTCTCTAGAAAAAGAAAAATTCAAAGAGAAATTGAAATCTAGGGTTTCGATTTTTTGTAATTAATTTAGGAGATTTAATCTCTGGATCCCAAATTGGAGAGAAATTAGTGATTACACAAAAACGATTATTAAAAAATGAGCTTGGACTCGGTGGCTTCAAACACACATGGAAACCTTGATGAGCAAATTAGTCAGCTTATGCAGTGCAAGCCCTTATCAGAACAAGAGGTAACCCCTTTTTTTTCTGTCAAAAGTTTCTATTTTTGTGCTTTTCTGAGTTTTTTTTTTAATTTTTCTGGTGGGTTTTGAGAGTTTTCAAGTTTTTTTTTTGGAGAAATGGTGTGGATCTGGTTGGGATTGTCAGGGTTGAAATTGGGAATTTATGATAAAAATCTCTCTTTTTTGTTTTTTGAAAAATTTTTGGATTATTTTAAAGGAGTTTTTTGTTATTTTGGGGTTTTGAGGTTGTTTTTGGAGAAATGGTGTGGATCTGGTTGGATTTGTGAGGGTCAAAATTGGGGATTTGTTGATTTTTTTTGTTTCGTGTGTGTGGTGTAATCTGTGTTTTGAAGGGATCATGAGGGATTTTGAGGCAGATTTGTGGCTGGTTGGAGCAGATCTGTCCATGGGTTTTGCTTTTAGAATGTTTTTCTTAGGATTTATTGAAGTTAAGGTGTCAACTTGGGGAAAAAGTTTGGATTTTTGTTTTATGGTTGGTGTAGATTTGAAGACCTCTAAATATTTTGGATGGTTAAGATAATATGGGCATGTGGTTTTTGCTTTTTGGATTATGCTGCTTAAGCTGCCATAATGTAAATTTGGATCTTTGTGGTGTATTCTAACTTGGAGTGGATAGTTTGAGCTTGAGCTTTCTAGATGTACTAATGAAGGTGTATTCTTGTGGTGATGCTAAGATGTCCTAGTCTGGGAGTTGAGCGTGTAATATTAAGGCGTGTTTTAGGAAGATTGCTTTCAATCTTGGAATACCTAGTGTCATAGCAACAGCATCGCTTGAAGGAGGGTGTTCCTTTGTATTTGTTGGGGTTAGTTTGTGTGTTGATGCTCTATTCATTTAACTTTTTTTTAAGACAGAGTTGGTGTTAAGGACCTTGAGATCTACTTGTGATCAACTAAATGATGATGGCACGCTTTCACTTGATAACTAGTCTGGTCATTCTGAAGAACTAATCACTGTCTAAGGGTGTTGCTGGCTGTGTTACCTTTTTGATAAAAGCTGAGGGATCGATATAGATGGGGCACTGATTTTCTATTTTCTCTTGTCTTTTGTTAGTAGAAGGGGATTGGGTTGATTGTGAGGATGGAGTGGGGTATGACAACTCCTAATTATTAATGAGTATGATGGTGGTTTCCTAAGGCCTTCTCTCTTTTCTCATTGCCTATTTTCTGTACTTGGTTGAGGTAGTTTTTCTTACATGACTTTCATCTTCAATGATGGTTCCTTGTCCTGATGTCACACCATTCGATAACCTCAATTTCCTCCCTCTTTTTCATGTGAAATAAAGTGAACAATCTTTCATCAAATCATCATTGTGCCTCACAATTTCCTTTGTCTGAAGTGGCAAATTACTCCTGGGGATGTTGTTTTCAATGAAAGTGTTTTTATGATTCAGGTAAGGGCATTATGTGAGAAAGCTAAGGAGATATTGATGGATGAAAGTAACGTTCAGGTACTCTACTTGTTTATGTTGATTTGTTCTGTTATAAGAGCATAAGTTCTGCAATTTTTTATATGCCATTTTTATGTTGCGGTTTAGCATCTATCTTTTGCTATCTATTCTTAAATGCAAGCTATGAGCTTATTAGGACTCTTGAATTCACTGAGTTGTAATTAACTTTCTTTATCTGTATAACTTGCAGCCTGTTAAAAGCCCTGTTACAATCTGTGGTGATATTCATGGTCAATTTCATGATCTAGCTGAGCTTTTTCGCATTGGCGGGAAGGTAAGTTTCTGATTGAGCAATTTTGTGCAGTAACACTTGCGGACATGGGCATTCCAATTGTTATCTCCTATCTTGTTTTCTTCTTGTAGTTGTTGTCATGGTCATGATCTCTCATGTGTTTTTTTGTTAAGGATAATACAATTGAATCACTTTACTTCACTTTCTATCACTGATTATGTTTTTAATTTCTGTTTCTTTATCATGCCATCATCTTAGGTATTAAGCTTCCACCACTCCTGTCTTGCCTGCCTAGTATGCTATTATTCACTTGGACCTTTTTGTTTGTTATAGTGTCCAGATACAAATTACTTGTTCATGGGAGATTATGTTGACCGTGGCTATTATTCAGTGGAAACTGTAACAGTAAGCATTTCCATCCTTTTATTTTTCTCCATGCATTTCAACTTCACTGTCTTCTCTCTTCTCCTTTTATGAAACTTTGCCATTATATTAGGTTGTGTTTATAGTGTTGTCTATGGGACCATATTTATGCCAAGGTCTTCTGGTTTGAATTGGGAAAAATTTCAATTAAGCTTTGGTAAACAAAACACTTATATAACATTCTCTTAGCTATACATAAATTTTGATAAATTTCGACTTCAGTTTGGTTGAGGCTCTTAACTTCTTACTGCGTACTGAATTTTTTTTCCAGCTCCTGGTTGCCTTGAAAGTGCGGTATCCTCAACGGATTACAATTCTAAGGGGAAATCACGAAAGTCGTCAGGTATGCTTCCAAATGTATTTCTGCCAACTGATGCTATAAATTGTTTTATCCTAGGTTGACTTGTTATGATTTCAATGCTTTAATGCCTTATCTTAGCTATCTTTTCATCATGAAATCATTTGGGCTGATCATGGATGTTTATTCCTTATTTCAGATTACTCAAGTTTATGGTTTCTATGATGAATGCCTACGGAAGTGAGTTCTTCTGAATCCTTATTCTAATGGAAATACATCTTTAAGTTAGTTTGTAATCCTACAGCCCTTGATTTGTAATTCTAGCTTAATGTTTCTTGTGTATATTATGCATAAACATAAATATTACTTTCAAGTTGGATGTGATTTTGTGAGTGACATGGATGGAGAATTGAGTCTGCTTGTAGAAATGAAAATCTATAACAAAAATAAAACGAAAAAAGAGATGATAAAAGCATAGCAATTAAGTTGCATGCTAGCACATTAGGTTTCTTGTGGATGGATTTCTTTGTTTTTAGCTTGGATGACTATTACATTATCTGTAACATGTCTGTGATGCATGAATATAGGTTGTTATGAAGAAAAGTAGAGTTCTTTGTGCAATTTAAACAATATAATTTCAGAAAAAAAATATACTACCTCTGATGAACCCACTGAAGTGCAGTAGCTATGTCTATCTTAACCCCAAGAACTTTTGAAATTGAAAGGAAGTGGACTTGATAATAGCTGTAGGATTTTTTTACTAGTAATAAAATAGACTTCCACGTACAGGAAGAATTGTATATCCCATCTTATTTCAACTAACTTTATATCTCGCCCACTGTTATTCAAATAGTTGTATAGAATTGTTTTGACACAGGTATGTACGGGAAGAATAAGTATCCCTGTTTTTTGTTTGCAGGTACGGCAATGCTAATGTTTGGAAGATCTTTACAGACCTGTTTGATTATTTTCCACTTACCGCATTGGTGAGTGCTGGGGGCAAAAACAAATACTGAGTAACAGATTTTTTTACCACCAATATAATTGAAGAAAGAATACTAAATTTACATTTACCTTTGTGGATGTGCCATAGTACCTTACAGTTTGGGCATTTAATATGGAGATGCTGTTTTTCTCCTCTTTTGAAGGTTGAGTCGGAGATATTTTGCCTCCATGGTGGATTGTCACCCTCCATTGAAACCCTTGATAACATTCGTAATTTTGACCGTGTTCAAGAAGTTCCCCATGAGGGTCCCATGTGTGATTTGTTGTGGTCTGACCCTGATGATCGATGTGGTTGGGGCATCTCACCTAGGGGTGCTGGATATACCTTCGGTCAAGTAATATACTCCCCATATTCATTTTTTTCTCTTGCGTTTGTAATTTTTAGCAGAACAAACAGGTTTTTTCTTAGCCTGCTTCTTTTGTTTCTGCAGGACATATCTGAGCAATTTAATCATACAAACAACTTAAAGCTGATTGCAAGAGCTCACCAGCTGGTTATGGAGGGGTATAACTGGGGCCACGTAACTACTTCCCCTTGATGCTTCTCTCTCTCTTTTTTTCCCTCTTGGCAAATTTCTTGCTTCATTTTGCAAATTTCATGTGGTTGATTGTGCTTGTTTTCTTGTGACAGGAACAAAAGGTGGTCACTATCTTCAGTGCACCCAATTATTGCTATCGCTGTGGAAACATGGCATCTATCTTGGAAGTTGATGACTGCAAGGGCCACACATTCATTCAGGTTGGTTTATGATGCTAGAAATCATAACATACACTAGGTGCAAAATTATATCTTGAAAATTGTCAAAAATCTATCATGTTTGCAGTTTGAGCCTGCTCCAAGGAGGGGTGAGCCAGATGTGACCCGGAGAACACCAGATTACTTCCTATGATTCAAGCTGGTTATGAGATGCTGAATCCTCCTAGCGAGCGCTTCCTGGCTGGTTTACTTATTGAGGGCTATTTCCAAGTATAAATTTGCTATGTGGGCAGGTGGCAAGAAAGCATGTATAATGGGCAAGTGGGGCTTCCTTGATTCAATTGGCTTGCTGATTATGCTTGAGTTTCCATAAGAGGGAGCAATGGAGCTGCAACAGAATAGCCGCAAATGTACCATTTCCAGCAAACAATGTGGCTTCTTTTTATTCCTTGATTTTGATTTTGTTCTCTTATTCCTTTTTTTCCCCTTTTGTAGAAGGATGGTTGTTTCAGGGTTGGGGATGTGTAGAGAGACAATGAGTTGACTTGTAATGGTTGCTTTTTATATTTTATCTCCATTCACGCAGTTCTAATCAAGTGTTTTCCAGTAGGTGCCTCCTTAATATCTCTAGATAATATTCACTTGCACGTTGCATCCGATAGTCGAGCCATGAATTGGTCTAAACCCCTCTTTCCCATGACAGCTCATTACAGGATTCAGTGGCAATTTTCTGGCAGAATTGCGTTGAACAAGCTTCTGCGAACGCAGGGTGTTTTTCCTACTATCCACTCTAATATTGTTCATGTCAACGGTGCTATATTTTGTAAATTGTTGTCTTCTATTGAAAACAGAAAGGAAGCAATCGATTTCAGTTCAGGAAGTTCAAACATTGATCTGGAATTGTCTCTGTCAACTGGCTCCCACCCCTGAATGGTTTTGTGGAGAGCTGAAGTCGCTGTTCTGTTTGATATTTTGGATTGTTGATGGATGAGAGATTGTTGGTTTGCGAGTGGACGGTATATATGCCATTTATGGTGTTTGGATGAACAAATGAAATTGGTTTGTGGAAGAGATGGTCACTGCCTGTGTGATAACAACAGTTAGGTTGAAAGTGTTGAGGCATCACCTTCAGGCAAGTAGCACCCATTGATTCTTCTTCCGGAATCTTTTTGCAACGGGTATGTCATTTTCAAATGCCCGCTGGCTCACCGAGCTTGGAATCTTTTGCAAGGACGTCAACCATGAAAGCATGTCTATTTTCAGATACTTCCAGGTTCCAACAAGGGAAAGGCTAGAGGATGACTCTGATAAAGACCAAAAACCCTAAAGAGACTTAAAGGTGCAATGCTAGCGTACACGTCTTCTTTTCCCTTTTTTCTTTAGAACCCAATTCTATTTGGGTACGAGGGATCATTTTATGAGATTTAAAACATGATTCCCTTCAAATATGAAAGGGTGCAAGTCTCTTGCAAGGCCGTAGGTCGCCATTTTGTTTAGGTGGGCTTTTTTTTTTTTTCCCCTCAAGTAATGTGGTTCTTAGAAAAAACATCACATAATTTTTTATATTGTCTGGTTATGATTTAAAAAATAGGTTTTAAAAAACTAATAATTATAGGTTGTTTCTAATCAAGATTTCAATAGAGTTTTCAGTGTGATTTATGATAAACACTTTTAAATTTATAATTGAAATAAAATGCAAATAACACTATACTATTTTATAAAACAAACGAAGGCTATTAACTTTAGAAATTATAAAAAAAACAAAGCTCAATAGGCCTATAGATACCTTTTAAAGTGAGGGAGTGAGGATGTGGAAAAAATATTGGACATATAACATGTTTTACTATGATTGTAATAGTGAGATAATATTTTTACTCTTCACTTAAAAAATAATGAACTGACATTAAGGATAAATAAGTCATTCTATAATTATTTAAAGGTAACTCAGTCTTTTCACAATATTTTTTATAATTAAATTACTTGGTTACTCTTATGAAAAATGGTCTTTAAGCATTTTTGAAATTTCCTTTTAATATGCCATTGTAATTACTCTATTGCCCTTGCAAACAAAAAAACTTAGGCTTGACTTTAGTAGCATATTCATCATTTTTTTTTTGTTGCAATAATCATGCAGTTTCATGGATGAGTTGGTGATTTACTTAATATTTTTTTTAAAGTTGATGGCACATGCAAAACACGCTTAATGAGCGAGCCACCTTGCAATATTCGGGCGGTGTGTGTGGTGACTCACGGTTTTTAATTGAAAGGTTTCTTAATTTTAAACCTTTAATATTTGATTAATTAAAATTGAGTTTTTTAATTTGTTTTAGTTTTTAATTTCACGGGTTATCGTAGACTTATGTCTCAGATTGAAGTTTTCATGAGATAAACATGATTGATTTGAATCGATCTAATATGTCACTATCTTAATATCTTTTTTAAAAAATATGTTGTCTAGTGTATTATCTTCTCAATATTTTAAAAGATTTTTGTTTTTGATTTCATAGCATTTTTAAAAATATGACCCGACCCGTGGGTAAAAAACTAGTGTAATACCGGGGTACCTCAACCGCGGATTAGAGGTGATGCGAATAACCCTCCTAGAGTGTTCAGTATTTGGACCATGTGTTAGGCTTATGGTAAGGAGATACCTGAACTCGAAACTTTTCAGAGGAAAAGAGTAGATCGATGCCGGTTGATCTACAGCCTCATCATTGCATCTGCTTCCATGGTGTCAGAAACTGTAGCATCTCTTCTCTGTTTGTGAATGTATAGAGAATAACATATATAAATTGCCTCAAAGAAGGGTAAGACTTGTAGTGCAAGCAGTTTTTGTCCAGATGAACATAATTTATATTTGTAATAACTAAGAAATGTATTGCAGTTTACTTTCCATGAAAATTTCTAGTTCTATTAGGGGAATGTGTAATCAATCTTATAGACATTCATACTTCGAAGACTTCCTCAATGATACACAAACACAACCTTGTTTCACTATTTACTCCACTCCTCCACACACTAGGGCTGCTTACAAAATCTTGATTTACTGAAAGATCAAGCTAGACATCGGTTGAGCTTTGGAGTATGCTAGGGGCAATGTGAGAAGTTTCTTAGTTCTTCCAACAAAAGCTCGTTTTGTGAAGTTATCATAATCATTATCCTCAATTGCATCCAAGATTTTTCTGTATATCAGCAAGGATGACCATACCTGCAACAAATCACAGACCAATCTGTCAACATACGAATAATCATCACGTACAATATAGGTTACATTTGGATGTTTTTCAAGAGGTGAAAGGATAATTTCCAACACACACCGGCCATCGGCTAGCTTTTTCGAGCTGTGAAGCCCCCTCTTCTGCAAGGTTGAAATAGAATCTTGCCCTTGTTATCTGCTCCTTCATTAACTCTCTCCATCCATCAGTGACCTTTCTTGCGAAAACATCCTTGTCGCATAGACCAAACTGTGCAAGCTCATCTTGTGGAAGATAAACTCTCCCTCTCAAAGCACTGAAAGGAAAAAGGACTGAACTAAGTTAAGAGATTCAAATGAGGAAACTGAATGGAAGTTGTTGGGAAAAGACTTACTCCTCTCCAACATCTCTAAGAATGTTTGTCAGTTGATTTCCAATACCCAAGTACAGTGCTGCATTATAAATACTTAGAGCAGAAACCGAAGATTCTGCTGCAATTCCCATCACTGGAACACTCATAAGGCCGACTGTGCCCGCAACGTAGTAGCAATACATATAGAGCTCTTGAAAATTATCATAGCGAAATTTTCTAGTATCCATTCTCATACCTTCAATCATGTCCCTAAAAGGCTGTGAGATAATAAAAGATTCTATCATCAGATTGAGAATATACACAAAAATATAAATTAATTCAGCTACTAAATATTCCAAGTACCTTAATGTCTAAAGAAAACTTGGAAATCGTAACGGTAAGTGCAGCGTCGAGCATGTCATAGGGGAATCCATCAAAGATGTCTTGCAGCCTCTCTTCCCACCTATCAAGAACAGCAGTGCTCATGTGCACCGCATTAGGGCCATCGACCAGTTCGTCTGTCCTCCTGCACCATACTGCAGCAAACATTCCAGTTAAAAATAATTTGAAGTCATAACAGTTTACTTTTTAGGAAAATCTCATTGCTTAATGCATCTCTAGTGCAAGCGTTAGGATCCATCGAATTGCTTCTTTCGGAATATTTTTTTGTGGAATGTGTCAAAGTTATTCACCAGGATATGATCCGACTTTTTAAGGATTAGAAACCTGATGAGCTCTTCATACTCATAATTCTATGCGTGTATTGCATTATCTTAATTTTCTTGCAAATTTATGTATTCTGGACTTTAATCTCTTACCATATATTGCCCATGTGGCTTTCTGTCGCTCCTCTGTCATCAGCAGAGTTCCTGCATCAAGAGAGAATGGACATAAATCTTTTGCTACACAATTTGTGTCAAGATATAGAGGCAAATTAAATCTTGTGATAAATCATAGTTTGGAAACCTATGCTAATAGGGACTGGTAAGCAATCCAGCATGGATTCAAACGACGTGACAGTTCTGTTATCATCTAGTAATCCTTGAATCATGTGTTCTAGGACTATACAAGTAGTGAAAAATTAGAAACAGTTATGGATGTTACCTAGATAGAATGTCTTGGCATATTCGGCGCAAATGTTTCTGCACCTTCCATAAGCTTCTTCGAGAAACATGGGATGGAACTCTGACTTTCTACACGTATCTTGCTTGCCCAAGACGTTAGCTTGAGACTGCCTCTCAACAATTTCATGTACTTGAAGATCAGTATGAGGAATTCCTTGTTTTAATAGCTGAGGAAAAGCCTGTCGGCTCGATCTCTTTGGAACTGTGATCACTCCAGCTCTTGCTCTTGTAACTAAGGATTTTGAATGCAGGAATTTGCCAATATGTGCCCCAGCGCAAGGCTTAGCCGAAAGCGAAAATGTAGAACACATCTGGCGACTTTTAACAAGTTCTATCCAGGTATGAACAGGCTCCTGAAGAATGATCAGATCACTCTAAAATGATCGACGACTCCCTTCAAAATATCAGAAAATGTACCTAAGAACTTAATGAAGGATTGAATATCTCAAATATTTTGCACCCTCTAGCAATATCAAGTCAACTAAACAGCTGTATCTCTCCCTCCATCTCTCTCCCTTTCAATCTCTATATGAAAAGGACATTGATGAGAGCATCATGTAAATGGCCCACTAGTTTAAGCTTACTAGATTCTTCTTCTTCTTCTGAAGTTTGTTGTTTCTCTATGCTTCTTCCATTGTGCATAAATAAGAACATGCGATACAAAATTGGAACCTCTTACGTCCAAAATGGAGGATTAATTAAATGGTTTGCTCTTATCGATGACAACAATTTGCATTACAAAATCTTGTTACAACTTAATAGTTTTTAATTTTCAGCAAAGACATAAACACCTAGATTTGGTGCTAGAGCATATTATGTTTTACCAAGATGCTAGATTTTGTCCATTAGCAACCTTAATAACACAACCTTAATTCTATTTATGCCCTGAAGTGACAATGGAGTGCATTTTGTAGTACTCAAGTAAAATAAAAACCTCCCCCATATGAATTTTACAGTGTGCAATCAAAGAATAGGCCATGTTTGCCGTCATTTTCCCCTTGTGAAGGCCATGATGCATGAACAGTTGGTTTAGTCTTATATGATACATGGAGCTAAGACAACACATTTTGAACATCTCAACATCAGGACTCAATCCATCTTCGAGGATGAAAGCTGCTGTTTGGAGCTACTTATTGGCAGTTTATGGACTGTGTATTGATGTGATGCAGCTTAAGTTGAGACTTGAGGCCATTTTTGCAATGGCTTAACCGAGCCAGCATAGAAATATGAGAAAAGTCACTAAAAATCCATTGGGATCTCACCATGCTTGCCAAAACCAGAAAGGAAATTTAATAGGTAAAAGCCGAAGTGAAAGACAGTGTGACCAGAAGAATGATCATCTTTGGGACAGTGAAAAACAATGCCAAATGGCTATATAGAGACCGATTAATTTTCTTAGTATTGAGCCAAAAGAAGGAAAAAATAATGATTGATTTCACTAGATATTTCAATTGGTTTCACCTCATGCCAAACCAAATAATTTTCTTCAATAAGATAAAAATAAAATAAAATAGTGAAAGGTAATTTGCTCTAAGCCTAAAATATTATAAAATTCATTTGTTTTCACCCCTATAATAAATTAAAGTAAATTGTATACAAGAAAGCAATTATATATAAACTTATTAGGATACAAATATATTTGGTTGAAGAAATTTAAAAATACAAAGATAAAAATATAAAAATAAATTAATTTTTTATATAGTTTTAGACTGAATTTTTATCATTTTAAAATAAGAAAGACATAACAACATATTTCTTCTACCTCCACTATTTTTATCTCTTCTTTTTCAAAATAAATAATCAAACACAATTTAATCCATGTAATTTTACGAAAATTATATCTTATTCTACACATGACTTTGATTTTGTTTAATAAAATGGAAAAATGGATCAAGTCAATGCTTATTCATTTTTATTAATTATTGTTAAGTGATTTTTATAATTAATTCAAAAACAACGATATTAACTCGGGTTTTACTAACTCACTTGAATCTAGATTATCTAGGTCTATTCAAGCAAATTTCATGGTGGGTTTTTGTTAGGTGCAAGGTAATATATATACATTTTGTGAATATTGTATTTTCACTCAATTTTATTGTGTTTAACGTTTTGTTTGTGTTGATGCCCTCTCCTTCCTATATATCCCAATACCTATCCTCATGGGCATAGATGCAACAGAACCATTATTCTTTTCCAAGGTTGTCATGTGACATGCTGTACAAATATATTTCTTTTCTATCCCCTTGCTATCATGTTTCATTTGATTTTTTTTATATAGTTTATTGCTTATTAATTATAATTAATTTGTTTCCTCCCATTAAATTTCTTGTATAACAACATAATAAACAAAAAAGTTAGTTCTACTTCGCTAGTTGACTAAGCGAACTTGTCATGCAAAATTTTCTGCTGAAAATCTAAATGAAGTTTACTTTTCTAATAGTGGCAGTTTTAACAACAGGGCTAAAAGTTTTAAAATAATCAAGACCATGAGTTTGATTATATCCTTTAGCCACAAGCCTGGCGTTATACCTGTCTATGCTCCCATCAGCCTTGTGTTTTAGCTTGTATACCCATTTACAGCCGATGACATTAACATCTGAAGGTTGTTGAACAAGATCCCAAGTTTTATTGTGATGTAATGCAGCCATCTCCAGATCCATAGCGTGAGTCCAGTGTGGATCAATGAGAGCTTGTTTGAGAGTGGTGGGTTCTGAGACTTTTACAGCAGAGAGATCAAAAATGGACTTTTTCTTGGTGATACCACGCATTAATCTGGTTGTCATGCATGGAACTGGGAAAGAAGACGAAGGAGGAGTGGTATGAAACAATTCAGGAAGGATACTAGAGTCATTACTAGAGTCAGGAGTGAGCTCAAAACCGCTTGTAGAATGGGAACTGGTACTTATGTCTGGCAAAGTAGATGATGGGGGTGCAGGATGATCATAAGAACAGGTAGGAGAAGGAATTGAAGCAGTGATGATTGCTGGAGGAAAGACCTCATTTGAGATGGCATTTGTTGAAGGAGAAGACTTAGCAAGAGGAAATTTGTGTTCATCAAACACAACATGAGAAGTAATGTAGACTCGTCCAGTGACAGAGTCAAGACATAAGTAGCCTTTGTGATTGAAACTATAGCCAAGAAACGTGCACTGGACAGACCTATACTGCAACTTGTGGTTATTGTAAGGACGAATGAATGGATAACACAAACAACCGAATACTTTAAGAAACCTATAATCAGGTTCTTTGTGAAATAGAGTGAAATATGGTGAGGCATGAGTGAGTACCTGGCTAGGCATTCTATTGATGAGAAACGTAGCTGTCTGGAAAGCATATTGCCAAAATGGCATGGGTAAGGAAGCATGAGCCAATAATGCCAACCCAGTCTCAACAACGTGCCTATGCTTTCTCTCAACTCTGCCATTCTGTGCTGAGTTGTAAGGACAAGAAAAGCGATGAAGAATGCCAGACTGCTGAAGAAATGTCATAAAACACTTGAACTCACCACCATTATCAGATTGTATGCATTTGATCTTAGTATCAAATTGATTCTCAACTTGCAGTTTGAACTGCTTGAAAGTAGACAGGGCTTGATCCTTTGTGTGTAAAGGGTAGAACCAAGTGTATCGGGAGTAATCATCTAGAAACAAGATGAAATATTTGGCACCAGATGTGGCCTTGACAGAAGCAGGTCCCCAGATGTCAGTGTGAACAAGTTCCAGTGGTTTGGATGCACGGGAAGATGAAAGATGAGTGGGTAACCTACGACTTTTAGCAAGTTGACAGGAAGAACAAACAGTAGCTTTATTCTTTCCACAAGAGATATTACACTTTTGCAGA
>Ga0325414_1005346_pt1 | contig 13560 bp, 9 predicted proteins | sample PopdelMetagenome_8_FD_206183 | JGI IMG/M metagenome (GOLD analysis project Ga0325414, IMG submission 206183) | Populus deltoides microbial communities from Bellville, Georgia, United States - Leaf-PdKOR-R3 | ecosystem: Host-associated > Plants > Phyllosphere > Phylloplane/Leaf | place: USA...
TGTTAAAATAACTTATGTTTCAATTATGGGTTTGAGATTTGGTAATTTATGATTTTGTTTTGCCTTTAGTTGTAGTGGTTTAGACTTTATATATAAGCATGATTTAATATCGTTAATTAACAACTAAACATGTGAACGTATTGTTTAAAATTTGAAATCATCCATTAACAACATAAAAAATACATATAAATAAAAACAGTTTTTTAAAAAACACAAGCATTAATTTGGGATTATAATTAACAAATAAAAAAGATGTTAAAATAACTTTGGTTTTAATTATGGGTTTGAGATTTGGTAATTCATAGTTTTGTTTTGCCTTTGGTTATGATGGTTTAGACTTTGTGATTTTGTTTGGCCTTTGGTTGTAGTGATCTAAACTTTGTTTTATGTAAAATCTTAAAGTTGATTGTGCTACTTGACACAAATACAATAGCTAATGACAATAACGAGTGTTTACAACCATTATTACCATTAACAGTTGTTAATAAAATCGTATTTTCTAATAACAGTTGAGTTGAAAGTATGCTACTTCTCAAATACTTTTCTCTCCGGTGCTATTTTTTTTTTTAAATATCAACATGTGCTAGTTTCATAAAAGTCAATATGGAAACCTAACCTAAAGATTAAATAATAATAATAATAATAATAATAATAATAATAATAATAATAATTGGGAGACTTGGAGGTAAGAAGTAATAAAGAGTCTTTATATTCCGCTAGCTAACAAAGAAAGTTGGTGGTTTGTCATGGAAATAATATGATAACTAGCTTTAAACTATGTTTAATCATCTACTCATAAACATCTAACATTATAACTTTTCATACTTCAATTGAATCCAAATTTAGACCAACTAAAAGGGGTTTGTTAAGCATCATTAGCGAAAAACTATTGACTCTTTATAAAAGGATTAAGAGTATCTAAGTTTTGATGAAATATATGATTATTGATGTCAATGTTTAAAACTTACTGCAGAAAAATAAAAAAAGGTTCTTAAATCAGTTGGACAGTCTCTTTATTGTTATTCAATGAGCATAGGGAAATTAACTGGCATACTTTGCATAGAAATACTAATTTGTTTGCAAAATGGAAAATGGAAAAAAGAAAAGGTAGTAATTAAACTTGTTGATTTTTAGATTTTACAAATTAAACTAGCAGCATATGAAGAGGCCCTTTTAAGGCAATGTAGAATTCTTGAAAAAATCCATAAGCGCATGGCAACACAAGCATTAACAACTAACAGCACACCAACCTTACAATCCTTGCTCTACTCTCCATCTAAGGTTCCAAGAGCCTTCTTGAGAAGTTTATGTGCCTCTTTTCTCCTTCTAGACAAAGAAAGGAAGAAGAAATAGCAAAGATAAATGACAAATATTTCAGTATGATTAAAAATCATATATCACTAATGTGAATAAAGAAATAAGGATTTGTATATTAATAACAAATAGCTTTCAGTTCTCAATGATTAAAAATACTCATTATTGGCTTGGAAATTGTCATAACCCATTTTTGGGTCACTCCCAAATTTTTTTCCTTTTCTTAAAAAAAAAAACTGCACGATGCCGTTTTGAACGGCACTGTACAACTTTTTCTCCCCTGCAAATGCAAAGACAGGGGAGAAGAAGATTTTTGAAATCTTTTTCCCGCTCACCTTCTCCTTTTCTTTTCCCTCCCACTTGCCACCAAAACCCGGACACAAGTCATTCCCCTTACCCTGCCACCATTAATACAACCCATGCCCTGCAGATAACCGGCCACCTTGCCCTTTAGGGGAAAGGTAACCCTGTTTCCCTCCTGCGCCATAATGGAACATGGCAGTGGGGACTCTCTCTCCGCTTGCCTATAAAAACCAGAAATTGAGAGAAACCAGAAGAGGGGAGGGGATCAGCGAAAAAAAAGGAAAATAAGAGGAAACTAAGAGAGAGACAGAGAATTGTTTGGAGAGAAACAAGGTGACAGAAACAAAGAGAAAAAGCAACGACAGAGGAGAACAGAAAGAGTGACCACAGCCGGTTGCCGCGACACCAACGCCACCAGGAGCACAAACACAGCAGCACTGCCCATGCCATAGTCAGCCTTCCTCAGCTCATCATCTTCCTCCCACTCGTTGCTACACCATAGAAGAAAAGGCAGCAACCTGCGCCTCTGCATGGGGAAGAAGAAGAAGAAGAAAATTGCTGCTATCATCAGGCTTCCCAGCCACTGCCACCTTCATAACCAACGTGAGGCATCGTAGGACTCCTTTCCACCGCCACCAGCATCACCACCAACTGCCATTGCCCTCACAGTCGACAACAGCCCCGTGAGAAGCAAAAGGAAGAAACGGAAACTGAGGTGAACAGAGCTGAAGAAAAACATAGAGAAGAAGAGGAAGAAAGGCTGACCATCGTCCAAGCCACTCCCCAGCATCTCCATGAAGCCGCTGCAGAGAGAGAAGAACGTTGTTGACAGAGGGAGCAAAGGAAACAGAGAGAAAAGCAGCGCCGAAACAACAGAGAGGAGGAAGAAGGCCGCAGCAACACCACCACCAAATCGGCTACCAGCACCACCGTCACCCCATCTATCCAGGCTCATCATCCCAGGTAATTCTTCCCCTTATCACCTTCGATTGTTCAATTGCTTGCATGCAGAACATGCACTGTACATGTTTTGCAAGCTAGAAATTAATTAGCTAGTTACAGTGCTCATGCACAGTAACCAGTCTATGTTCATTTCGGGCTAAAACATCAGCCCAGCCCATGAGGCTGGGCTGAGTCCAGCCCTGTAGAAAGTGGGCTCGTTTTATTTTGGGCCGATTTCAGCCCAGTCTCCTTTTAGGCTAGGTCCGGTCCAGTAAAAAAAATCAAAATTCTGAAAAAAAAACCTTTCAAAAAATCTATGATTTTCCGTGATTTTGTTACTGCATTTTGATCAATCTCGACCTGTATTTTTATACTGTAAAGATACAAATCCGGTATTAAAATACCCAGTTTTCGTCAAGTCTTCAAAAAAAATGTTTTGTTTTCATGCATACGGCCAAGTCTCTCAAAGAAAAAATTACATTATATTTTCATACAACAAAGAAAACTTCAAAAAAAATGTTTTAGCATGCATTTTGGCTTTAATAACCAGTTTATTTAAGTCACAAGAACTTGGCCAATATTTCAAAAATTCCAAAAAAATTATTTTGTTTTTTTAATATCAGGGATTATGAATTTATACGTAAAACGTACTCCTGATATTAAAAAAAAAGGTAGTTTACTTTTATAGACATTACAACGGTTAGGTTTTGCCCATAAGATAAGAACCTCCTTACTGAGGAGGGCTTTTCTTGAACCATAGACGGACCAACAATTAAAAAACATGACAAGATCTTAGATTTTTATCAGACAATAAAACAATGCAGCTTACCTTAGGTAGGGTGTATTTAGGGTGCTAATACTTTCCCTTTACGCAACCAGTCTTCGTACCTGATCTCTGAGACCAGTTAGGGTTCCTAGTGATCAGATTACTAGGTTGCGACTTCCATTCTATTTTTTCCACAAATAAAAAGACAAGAACTCCTTGTCTCCCTATATTTTCCAGATATACACACACCATGAGTGAGGGTGGACGATTGCCATGACGCCGCACACGTGCGACAGAAATAATGTAAACTTAAAATATAGTCGGTAGCCAAACTTTAACATAGCATACAAACACTAAGCTAATCTTTCTCCTAAATTTATTAGGCATTTTAATAGGAAAACAATCAAGCATTGATAATACCAGCCTAGTTAAATATAATCTAACAAATTTGAAAGCACAATCAATTTTTATCTAGTGATTTATGTGATCTTGCTTTTAAAAGAGGGCATTGCAGTGAGTAGCACCACTCTTGTTGGAATTATAAAACAGGTCAACAAAGAAGGAAACCAAAATGCCCAATATAATATAGAAACAGTTTTCACGTCAATACATGTTTCCTTATACCCCATGTATGAGATAGAAACTCTTCAAGTCACTATAAAAATTGCTCGAAATTTTCCCTAATAGTATGCCAGATCCAGATGACTAACTAAGAAACTATAACAGAGAATTGTTTCTTGAGTCCCATGCTAACATCTCTAAAGGTTGTAAGGTAAATATTGTTTTCAATGTAACCATGAATTAAAAAGGTTTGAAAAATGAAAGAAGCTCATTTCATATGCTTAGGCAACTAAATGGAAAAAATGACATTTTTAGCAAGCAACTCTTAACATTACATAATATATTCAAAAAGATATCCTTCACTGCTTGTTTACGACGTTATATATAAAGCTCTAGAATGTGAATTAAAGTGGCCCTAGCCTGTAGGGAAAAGCTATTTACACAGTGAATTTAACTCTTAGACAGAACCAGAACAAGGTATGAATAATACCTCAAAAACACTTCACCTAATGAGGACACAATAAATTGAAAAAGTGATGCAAATTCTTGAATATAACGGATATGTGTTCCACTTTCCTAGCATATTGTGAAGGTCTCTCAACAAGAATGTCGGCAAGGTCCAAAATATGAAGCTGCAATTCTCTATTAAATGAACTCAGTTCTTTCTTGAAATCTATATTAAAAGTAATTATCAATCAATTAGCAACTTTACTTATCAAGATATCAAAATCAATATAAAGAAACAGAAAATAACCAATAAACTGTCATTTTATCATGTTCAGGGAAACAACTAAATAAAGAGTGGATTTTCATCCATTTCTTACGAAGAATGTCCTTTTCTGTCCCTTTGCAGAACATCATGCAAATATTGAACCCTACAACGAGTTCAATACGAGAAAGATAAAGGCAAGCACAATACTTCCCCTTTGTCTATGTAGAATCTTTAATTTGGATTACTAACTTGTATTATTCTGAAAGCAAAGTACAAAATATGGAACAATTGTACTATGCAATTGTTATCTTGTGTGAGTTTTATCATCAAAACTCCAAAGAAATTGCACAAAAAGCTATGAAAAAAATTCGTCACTCAACAATCAAACTAATAACTTAATATTACGTAGATAAATAAAAAAGTGTCATCTAATGCACCAGCTATAATTAACTTTCACCCATAAAAAAAATATTTTTAATTAAAAAATGACAAATAATATTTTGGAAATAGGGCAGGTATTAAAATTCCTTAATTATAACATTATTCTATAGTTTCATAGAAATATACTATAAAAAAGCACTGAAATAGAGGTAAAACACACAAATATTTGGTCATTTCAAGTGCAATTGTCGCACTCCCTACTATTTAAGCTTGGAAACACATCATCAGTCTAAAATAAAACAACAATAAAACCACCAATGAGAAACCTTAATTCCAAAAAAACCAAAACAAAGAAATCCTCTAGACACACACATAATGTGTACAACTATAACCCTAACATCTCCATAAACATTAAAATTAGCTTCTTCTTTTTTTCATTCTTTTGCAAAGCAATTCTAAAACTAGAGCAAATAATTAAAAAAAAAAAAGTGAGAGGTAAAGAGAGATTACAGTGTAATTTCCACCATAACACACATAAGTACCTTCAAATGGAGGTGGTGGTTTTTGAGCTGATTTAGGATTTTCAATATAATCTTTGTATTTGTAAAACGGTGGCAGTGGTGGGTATATGTCTATTGTCATTGCAAAACTTTTCTCTTCTAACTTAAAAAAGCAAACAAAATTACATTTGAAAAACTTTTAAAAAATCTAGAAAAACTCGGATTCCTATTTGGTTCTCGAGAAAAACACTAGTAGAAAATACAAAATCCAGAAAAATTCATCTTGTGATTTAATTGCCTTAAATTCAATCTGGATCGTCCACCTTTAACTCTAAAAATATACATGACCCCAATGACATTGCTTTTTATGGAAACGCGACAGGTTGATGATTAGTAAAATGAAAACTCTTGGTCAACGATAAAAAGACCATTACAAATAATTAACAATGTAAGGAGAGAGAGAGAGAGAAAAAAAAAAGATGTGGGGAACGAGAGGGCCACAACTAAAAACTCTGGCATATATGGTGCTAAAACAAAAAGGAGAAAATTGCCCAAAAATGTTAAGTGCCCATTTGGTTACATTTTCTGTTCAGATCTCTAAATCATCAATTCTGGAAGAGAAATCCAGGTAAAGGAAAATTCTAGTCTTTTGTATTCTATAATTATGACATGTTGTGTGTGGTAAAAGTCTTGATTTTTATATTAAGAGAAGTACATTAAGGATTTATGCCTAAGCTTGAAGAAAGAAAATGTAATTTGAAAAAAAAAAGGATGGAGGGGTTTAAATAGGATTTACTTTGTTTTTCAAGTGGTAAAGTTTGTCTTTCTCAAATGCCAACAATTTAAAAAGATGATTTTGCATAAATTCACATTTGATGGCTTGAAATTAAAAATGATTTTTGTTATAGAATGATAACATTTTGTTAGGTACTGATTGATGGATGGATATGAAAGTTTATTGGTTTTAATTCATGGTTTATGAACTGAATTTTTATGTAGTTATAAATTATAAGCATGGATCTTTCTGTAAGTGATGTGGAGCTTGTGCTAGAAAATGAGAAAATTAAGGTTGAGAAAGAGAAAGGACACACATCTCGTTGTGAGCTTTATGACATAGAAATAGTTCGCAAGATAGGTCAAGTTTTCCTCCATGGATTATCATTGGTTTTGTATTGATAACACAACTTGGGATATGTTTAGGTTCCCTAGTTCGGTGGCTACTGATATAAGGAAAGAAATGATTGATTATCTAACCCAGATGAGAGAAATTTTTGTTGCAAAATTAGTTGTACTAGAAGGTGGTCCAAATGTTGCGGTATCCGACCATCCCTATGATATCATTTCTGATATGGTTGATGATTTTGCGAGTTTGAAAAGGAATTTGTTTGGTCGGGTTTCATAATGGTTACTGAATGAAATAAGAGAGGATAAAATAGATGATTTCATGCAAGAGATGAAAACAAATAGGTTTTGGTCAAAAATGTTGACTACAAGAACATTTTTCATTGTGACAAGAAGTTTAACACTACTCCAGAATGGCTGAGCATATTGTCAACTGTAGATTTAAGATCATGAATTGCATAAATAATGGGTGTACAATTATGTTCTGCGTAAGCTAATTGGAGAAGCATGATTTAGCTTGTCCTTTTAAAATAATCACATATGAGTAGCAATGCTTATAAAAACATCATGAGACGTGAAATGGACCGACATTGCATAACTATCTATCCAATAAAGATAGTGAATTGTCCTTTCTATGTTATGGGTTGTCAATCCACAATGCCACAATCTATGGTTCAGCAACATTGTTCCAACAATCTCCATTCACACTTGTTAAATACTCTTAAAGGTGGTATTCATAACGGATCATCAAAGGAGGATCTGAAGAAACATGTTGACCATATATACTAATTTGCCACTAGTTGCAATTTTACTTATGAAATACACATATTTAAGCAAAGTCTTACCCGTTCTGGTCTTGTGAATAGGAACATATTAGAGGTGTGTATGCTCACACCCATTGAAGGGCATCCCTCATATATAATTTTAAACCTGTCGGATCACTACATAGAGCTTTTGAGAAGTGTTTGTTTTTATTCGTTAAAACTTTTCCATGTAGGGGTAGGGTCCCATTATATATGTTGTTATTCTCACACCTTATTTGGTAGATGGGTTTTGTTGTGTGTTGTTCATTAACAAGTTTGATTAGTTTCGGTAGAACTGCGGTATGAAATTTATTTTAATCATGGAACATCTACTACATTGTAGTACATAATTTGTTTGCTTTTATTGTATCTGTCAAATATGGCATGTGAATTTCTTAGCAATGCTTAACCATTGGCAAAAAATCTCATGCTTTATCACAATTATCTTCTGGTCAACTATCCGCCACTAGGGATGTGAGATCTCTAATCTTAAAAGTCAAGGATCTTGAAGCAAAGCTTGGGCCATTAGAATTTAAAGTTGCTGAAAAGGTTAGTGAAGAATCTAACAAGGCTAGAGAGAATGGTGGTGAAGAACCCATTAAGGCTAGAAACAAGGGTAGTGAAGAATTGACTGAGGTGGCAAAAATAAATGGTGAGAAATCCACTAGAGAAACAATCGTGGAAGACAAAATTGGCAATGAAAAATCCACCGAGACCATAAACATGGTTGGTGAAGAATTTTCGAGTATTCAAGCTTAATAGCTTATGCATCAAAGGAAGCTGGGATGCAAGTTTGCTTCTAATAAACTTTTGTCATGCTAAAAAATTCAACGAGTGAGAGAGGAAGAAACTTTACCAAGAAGGATGCTATATCTACAAGCTCTATTCTTTTCAAATGTCCCAACTCTGTTTCCTAGGCAACAATTTTGGGCTTTAGAGCTAGGGGTTAATTTATTTATCTTTTTCTCCTATACCCTTGTTTTTCATTTAAAAAAATTTATAGTTTTTTTCTATTGTAAAATCTTATGAAAACAATGTCAAAACCATGCTTTTTTCTCTTAATTATCTTTGTTGGACCATGTTCCTTTTATTATTACATGCGAGTGCACCTTACCACCAAGCATCCAAAACTTCATCTACTTGAACCAAATAAATTTTTAAATAATAAAAAATAAAACTAGTTTAAGAAGGTTAGACTCACATTTAGTATGGTAGCGGTTATGGTTATTTTTTAAAATATTTTTTAATTTTTTAAAATTTATTTTTAATTTCAGTTCAACGCATCAAAACAATCTAAAAATACTATAGAAAAAATCTAGACATTACATGGTCTTCCTTGCTGATATCAAAAGCATTCTGGTGGTCTTTTTTGCTAAAGGCCTTGGCAGCAGCCATTACATGGTCTTTGATATTTTCAGGAGGACGAGTGAAATTGTCTCTCACTTGTTTCAAGCAACCGCCAAAATATCTTGATAATGACTTTTCAATTGGCATCATGAATGTCAGTTTCCATATTAGGGACCTCTACCAGCTATCAGAGATGAGATAGGCAGCCACTGGTAACTTAAGGTTTATGTGCATACGATATAAGATTTGGCGTCTCCTATACAAACTTTTCTGTTAAGACTATTCACTCTTACTCAAAGATGTAACTATGTCATATAAAGGTATATTATTGGATTTTAAAAAATATATATTTGATAAGAAAAGCACATAAATAAAGACATCACCATCCTAAATTTCATCTAATTAAATCACATAAAGAACAAAAGGAGATCTATAACCATATTAATATGCTTTATGCAGTCCATGGCGTTTAACATTTTATACAGGTGATTAAAGATATATGAAATATAGATAACTAGAGCATATATTTGGCATTAATGGATCATTTCATGCACATATTACAGGTATATTATACTGTAGCATGAACTATAAAACACCCCTAGCTAAGAAAACATAACCCCATGTGTAACTGAAAGAAAAGCCAAATTGTGTATTCTACCCAACGCATTCGAAACAGAATCAGAGAGTGTATGATGAGTACAGCAGACAAGTTACCCACCCATCCTAAAATGAATTCAAAACAAAGTTTGTATAGTGTTTGACATCAACTTCACCTCTTGTATTACAAGCCTTGCTTGAAAAGAGTTCTTAAACCCTATCTACTGAATAATAAGCAACATCTTCTGTAAACAAACTATTTAGCCTATATATACTGAATTTGAACCTCTTAAATGACTTTGGTAACGAAGAAGCGAAAAATACTTATTAGTTTTCAAACCCAAAATGCATTGTAGATAAATCACGCTTTAATAAAGACTAAAGTGTCGTGGGTAAGAAATATAAAATAATTAAGAAAGTACATAAACACACAAAAAGAAAAAGAAAAGCACTTGTTTTGGAGTTATCTCATGATATCTATTTTGAAAAACTCCTTGTGTAAGCAACTTCCTCACTTTTTCACTGGGATATAGTTCAGAAAGACATCCATATCTTTCTGTGATTTACCCAGCCTAAAAACCAAGTCATTAGTGCCATCTTTCTTGTTATATTAGAAACATTTAAGTTTTTAAGAACTTGGTTTTGATCTAGTACTACCTTTATTATTCGATCCTTTCTTTTTATGTTAGTCCTTTTATAACCAATCCTTCAATTGAGCCTTGTACACTACTTTTCGACACAATCTTTCTTTTTAACTATCTCGAGTTTAGGCCTGTCTCCACACCTTTCATGATAAGAGTGTCTCTACCAAATATGATAACTGGTCTCGTTAAAAATCCAGTCTTTATAGACAAAACTTCTTAATTTATATCTAGTCACCATAGTGTCTTGCCATATATATGAATAGTATCACATGCATGAACAATAATATACATAAACGAAATAATTTCAATCAAAGAGCTTTGATACCATTTTCTAGAGTAGAAGCAAGAAATCAAGCAACAAACTAAAAATAAATGGATAATGGAAAGAAAGGAAACAAGCACAAAGAACAACATAAATATTTATATGGTTCAGCTTAACCTATAATCCACTAGCAAGGATATTTCATGATTTAATATTTATATGGTTCAGCTTAACCTACGTCCATTAGCAAGGATATTTCATGATTCAATATCTTTATCTTTATCCTAGCAAGAATATACATTAGCTCTTGTATACCAAGAGCATAGTCAATACTTTTCGCTGATGTTTTTCTCTCTATTTTTCTTTGAAAACTAGATGCTTAAAATAGGATATGAGTACTCTATTTATAGTAGAGCTTCGGGTACTTGGCTTTGTAATTAAACAAACTTTAAGGGACCAAATATATACATTTATTTAAAGCATTTAATGGCTAAATCTCATGGTTTGTGGCTTGTACTCATGAGGTGGTTGTTGACATCAAATGAGGGATGACAATCGACACTACATGGCTCAATTGTGAGCCACCATCTAACAGTGCATAAATGTCAAGCTCTTAAAATCTCGTTATCTATCCTCTCAATAAAAGCCATCAAGTTTCCCAAACATGAATATTCTCGTCATGATTTTTTTTTCTTTCTACGCTTCATTCTTATTATTTTATGAGAAACCAAACAAAAAGAAAGAAAAAGAGAATAAGAGGATGTGAATGTTTTTGTACTTTACAAGAAACTGATAAAAAACAAAAAGAAAAGACTATGTTCTTATGATGATGATGGGAGTTCAACTTAGGTTTTTTTTTTCAACTTGAAATTTCTTTAAAAACTATATTTTAGGCTCGTGAAGTGTTTTTTTTCTAGTTGATTACAAATTTTTATGTTATTTTTTAAAGTCATTTATGGATTTTTCAAAGTGTTTAGGCTATTTTTTAGATGTTTGGGGTTAAAATTAGGTTCAAAATAAGTTTTTTTATTTGTAAAACAAATAATAGAACTTGTGTTTCCATTCACCATAATGGCTCGAATCTAGAAAAGATTAGGCGACATGTTGGTTGAAATTTTGTTTTTAAAAAATAATGGTTTATCCACCCGAATTGGATTTTTTTTAAGCCCGTGTGCATGCCTTTCCTAAAAGGGTAAGGCTCCGGCCTGACCTAACTTTTTTCTTTCTATTTTTTTTTTTAAAAAATCATGTGTTTCTTAAATAATTTTAATTTATATGGAAATTAATTCCCTTTCTCTTTATTTTTTGGTATCTAGTTTTTTTTAATTAGTAGCTGTTTTTTTAATTATTTTTGTATGTGTTTAATTTTTGAAGAGATTATTCTAATTCATCTATAATTTTTTTATATATATATAATTGAACTTTATTTTTAAAGATGAAAAATATTTATTTTTGAATAGTATTTATAATAAATGCAACCTTATGAGATATTTATTTTCTTTTATATTGTATTCAATCAATTTATGGGTATATTTATTTCTACTATTACTTGATTAAATAAAAATAATAATTTTAATAAACAAATTTATTGAACAGATGAATGGACTATGTTGTAAGATCAAATATTTTTGATCTACTTCATGCTCTTGACTTTTTTAGATATATATTTAGTTCTTGTTAATGATTTTTCATTTACTGAAATAGATGGTTCTCGATTTATTTAATTGAATATGTGTATAAATTTTTTAATTAATACTTATATTATACAATACTCTAAATGGTGTAGGGGAATCACTATTCCCTTACATCAAAATCACTGTGGATTATTGTAATCCACAATGCATCTCTTTCTTTTTTTTTTGCACTTTTTATTTTTTTCCCCCTTTTTTTGTTTTTTTCCAAAATTTTCTTTGTTAATTTTAATTTTTTAATATTAAGCTGATTAAAAATTTTACTTTGTAATTTTTTTTCTTTAAAATACTGTAGATTGCTACGGTGTTTTTCCACATGATTTTTCTATTTTATTCTTTTATTTTTCAAAATTATATTTGTTGATTTTATTTTTTCAATATTAAGCTAATTGATAGTTTAGTTTTGTAATTTTTTTATTTAAAAACATTGTTGATTGCTACAGTTTTTCTCCACATGGTTTTTCTTGTTTGTTTTTTTTATGACTTTATCCAAAATTATATCTTTCAATTTTATTTTTTAATATTAATCTGGTTAAAAATTACAGTTACAATATGTGAAGAAAGCATTGTAGTTTTCCCTGTAAATTACTGTGGATTGCTACAGTGTTTTTTCTCACATTGTTTTTTTTTTGTTTTTTTTTAAATTGTCTTTGTCAATTTTATTTTTTTGATATTAAGCTGGTTAGGAATTACAATTAAGTAATAAGCTAAAGGCTGTGAGGAATTCACTGTTCACCCACGCCCAATGCAATGTGGATTACAATAGTAATCCACAGTGCATTCCTCTTTTTTTTTACTTTTTCATTTTTTTCTTCTTTTTTTTTCAAATTTCCCCTTTTTTCTTTCCAAAATTACTTTCCTTTTTTTCCAACTTTCCCCCTTTTTTTTAATCAAAATTATCTTTGTCGATTTTACTTTTTTTAACATTGAACTGGTTAAAAACTTTGCTTTGTACTTTTTTTTCTTTAAAATACTGTGAATTTCTACGATTTTTTCCCACATGGTTTTTCTTTTTTCTTTTTTGATTTTTCAAAATTATATTTGTTGATTTTTTTTAATATTTAGTTGATTGATAATTTAGTTTTGTAATTTTTTTTCTTTAAAACATTGTTGATTGCTTATAGTGTTTCTCCTCATGGTTTTTGTTGTTTTGTTTTTTTGATGATTTTCTCCGAAATTAACTTATTTTATTTTATTTTTTAATATTGAGTTGGTGAAAAATTACAGTAACAATATATGAGAAAAACACCGTAACTTTCCTCGAAATTACTGTGAATTGTCAGAGTGTTTTTTCCCATAATATTTTTTTCCAGTTTCTTTTGTGTTTTCTTTTTTTTGTAATATTTTTTTCCAAAATTATTTTTATTAATTTTATTTTTTTAATATTGAGCTGGTTAGAATTTAACTTTGTAATAAAGCTTAATCATGTGGAGAAAACTTTATAGCTATCTTCACAAAACACTATAGATTGCTAGAGTGTCTCTCAATATGGTTTTTTTTCTTATGATTTTTTCAAAATTATCTTTGTCAATTTTATTTTTTTAATATTGAGCTGGTTGAGTTTTACAATTACAAGTCATTACAAATAAAGCTAAATCATGTGGGGAAGCACTGT
>Ga0325414_1005349_pt1 | contig 13557 bp, 12 predicted proteins | sample PopdelMetagenome_8_FD_206183 | JGI IMG/M metagenome (GOLD analysis project Ga0325414, IMG submission 206183) | Populus deltoides microbial communities from Bellville, Georgia, United States - Leaf-PdKOR-R3 | ecosystem: Host-associated > Plants > Phyllosphere > Phylloplane/Leaf | place: USA...
CTCATCAACAACCATTTGGACTGTTACCGTCCAACTATTACAATCTTGTTTTTGAACCGTTACTGTCCGATCTCTCCTCAAGTTTTTAACTATATTTAGAGTTACAGAACTCCATTTCAAACAAGATTGGTCACGTTGGAAAGCTAAGATATGAGGCTACAAGTTCTTTGATGGAAGGAGAACCCAGTTCTACCTCCAAGATAGTCAAAATTGCTCATCAACAATCGTTTGGACTATTACTGTCCAACTGTTACTGTCCAACTAGACCTATTACCCTACATGGTCTATCATGACCTAATCTCGGATGGTGACCCATACCTGGAGTTCTATAACTCTAAATTTAGCAAGATTAATTTTCTTAGTTAGTCAACATCCAAAACTATAATTTCTATGAAGGATCCTGATCCTAATTCCTTCATCCTCCTACCCCGAAATCCCTCTGAAAGTCAAGAGACGAAACTGTCCAGATTCATCAACCTTTCCATTTACACACAACACATGAAGTTATTTAATTTAGCAACTAATACTTTTTCCTCAATTCAAGTCTAAGAACTCTAATCTATAATTCAACATCCAGGCATCAATTCATAATCGACTTTGAAACGACTCATAAGACCATGTTTAGAACACCTTACCCGGTACGAATCAATGTTTCGATCTTCAACTCCCTCATTTTCTTTCTAATGACAGCCAACCCTCCCCTCCTCTCTTCTTGTTCAAATTTTCTTGTTAATTCTTTGCCCATCAGTGTTTATTTTACCTATAATTCTTAATCTTGGATGAGTTCTTGAAATTTTGGTGTTTCTCTCTTGATTTGTAAAAATGGATACAAAACTCCCTCTTTTCTTTCTTTACGATAGCTACAGATTTTTGGTGAGAATATGAGTATTTATGCTCTATAATTACTTATTTGCATTTAGGCCCTATTTTCTTAAAGTGTATTCGTTTTGCCCTTATATCTTTTTAGTTTAGTTTATTTTCTTTAATTTAATCCAGCCTTAATAGTTTAGTAAAATTTTTGTCCTTGAAATTCAAGTTACGTACCTATGTCGGAGAATAAGTGCGGAAACTTCTCCTTCATCTCAGATTCTCTTTCCCATGTTTCTTATTTTATTCGAGAGATTCTTCACAATACTCTCACCAAGGGAACTCTCTTATTCCTCAACAACTTCTCATCTCGATCTAATATCTTGACGGGCTTAGCTTTCATGGTTAGATCCCCTTTAATCTTCATAGAAACTTGTGGTAATACCCGTGAGAGGTCTATCTTGGCCTTTCACAGCAATGACACAAGAAACACATTGTGAATCTTATCCAAATATACAAGCAATTCTAATTGATAAGCAATTGGCCCGATTCTTTCCTTAATCTCAAAAGGGACAATATATCTTCGGGCTAATTTCCCTTTTACTCCAAATCGAATAATGCCTTTCCAAGGTGCCACCTTCAAAAATACCTTATCCCCCACTTGGAATTCCAAAGGCCTTCTTCGACTATCTGCGTAACTTTTTTGTCTATCCTGGGCTTCCTTCATCCTCTTTCTAATCACCCTCACCTTATGAATTGTCAATTGCACCATTTCAGGTCCCAAAAGCATCCTTTCTCCTACTTCCTCCCAACAAATTAGGGTACGACTTTTCCTCATACAATGCTTCATATGGAGACATACCAATAGTAGTTTGATGGCTATTATTATAAGTAAACTCCACCAATGGCAGGAGATCCTCCCAATTCCCTCAAAACTCCAGCACACAGGACCTCAGGAGATCCTTAAGAGTTGGAATGGTCCTTTTAGATTCACCATCCGTCCTAGGATGAAATGTCGTGCTCAGATTCAACTTTGTCCCCATTGCCTGTTGTAAGCTAGGCCATAATCTCGATGTGAACCTTGGATCCCGATCCAATATAATTGAAACTGGCACTCCATGAAATCTGATTACTTCATCTACATACAATTTTGCTAGCTTATCCGTCAAATCAGTCATCTTCAAAGGAAAAAACAAAGCATATTTTGTTAGTCGATCCACGACCACCATATGACATCATTCCCCTTCTTTCCCCTGGGTAATCCCGTCATAAAATCCATAGAAATTTCCTCCCATTTCCCTTCCGGAATTGATAATGACTATAATTCCCCTGCAGGTTTCTGGTGTTCTATCTTTATTTGTTGACAGATCCCACAGTTCGACAAAAATTCTGCTATTTCCCTCTTTATATTTAGCAACCAATAGTATTCCTTTAAATCCCTATACATCTTTGTACTCCCAGGATGAGTAGCAAATCGAAATTCATGAGTTTCTCTTAATACTTCATCTTTCAAAGTCTTATCCTTATGCAAATAAATTCACCTACTCATAGCTATTAGCCCATCGGATAACATTTGAAATGGTGTCTCTATACCTTTGTTTACCCTCTCTTTGATCTCTTTTACTTTCCCATTTGCTTGTTGAGCCACCAAGACCTTGTCTCAAAGCACAAATCGGATCTTTAACTAAGTTAATAGTGATCCCTTGGGCCCTACACTTAGCTACAAGCCCATTTTCTTCAATTCCACAATACTTTCCTGTTCCTGAATCTCCATATCATTCATCACTGTTTTTTCCCTTCCTGCTCAAGGCATCGACTACTACATTAGCCTTACCAGGATGGTAGTCAATTACACAATCGTAAACTTTTATTAACTCTACCCATCTTCTCTGTCGCATGTTCAACTCCTTCTGTGACATCAAATACTTCAAACTTTTATGTTCTATAAAGATTTGAACTTGTGTCCCATACAAATAATATCTCCATACTCTTAAGGCAAACACCACTGCTGCTAGTTCTAGGTTATAAACCGGGTAATTCACCTCATGCAACTTTAGCTGTCTTGATGCATAAGCAATCACACACCCGTGTTGCATCAATACACATCCCAGACCCCTTTTTAAGGCATCACTATATACCATAAACCCTTCTGTCCTCGATGGAAGGGCCAGCATAGGAGCAGAAGTGAGCCTCTCCTTCAGTTCTCGAAAGCTCGCTTCACACTATTCCGACCAAACAAACCTGACTTTCTTGCGGGTCAGCTTAGTTAAAGGTGATGCTATGGTGGAGAATCCCTCAATAAACCTCCGGTAATATCCAGCAAGACCCAAGAAACTCCGGATTTTTGTCACATTGGTAGGCCTTTCCCGTTTTAACACGGCCTCAACCTTTCTTGGATCCACAAATATTCCTTCTGCGGATATTACATGGCCTAAAAATACTACTTCTTTGAGCCAAAACTCACACTTATCCAGCTTTGCATATAATTGATTCTCCCTTAAAGTCTGTAGCACAACCCTTAGATGTTGTTTATGCTCCAAGTGAGAGTTTGAATACACCAAGATATTGTCAATAAATACAACCATATATTGGTCCAGGTAAGGCCGAAACACTCGATTCATCAAGTCCATAAACATGGCCAGAGCATTGGTTAATTCGAAAGGCATCACAAAAAATTCGTAATGCCCATAACGGGTTCAGAATGCAGTCTTTTGTATGTCTTGTTCCTTGATTCTTAACTGGTGGTATTCAGATCTCAAATCTATCTTAGAGAACACCCTAACACCTTTCAACTGATCAAACAAGTCATCTATTCATGGGAGTGGGTACCTGTTCTTCACCGTCACTTTCTTCAATTGACGATAATCAATGCATAAACGAAGGGTGCCATCCTTCTTCTTTACAAACAATATCGGAGCTCTCCAGGGCAAGTTACTAGGCCAGATGAAGCTTTTATCTAACAATTCCTGAAGCTGGACCTTCAGTTCCGCCAATTTCATAGGTGTCATCCTATAAGGAGACCGGGCTATAGGAGAAACTCCTGGAATAGTTTCTATGGAAACTTTAATTTCTCTAACTAGAGGTAATCCAGGCAATTGTTACTGTCTAGACATTGAACTGTTACTGTCCGACCTCTCTTCAGATTTTTAACTATATATAGAGTTACAGAACTCCGTTTCAAGCGAGATTGGTTTCATTGGAAAGCTAAGACATGAGGATATAAGTTCTCTGAAAGAAGAAGAACTCAATTGTGCCTCTAAGAAAGTCAAAATTGCTCATCAACGAACCAGACCTACTACCGAACAGGGTCTATCATGACCCAGTCTTGGTTGGTGACCCATAAATGGAGTTCTATAACTCCAAATTGAGTAAGATCAATTTCTTTAGTTAGTCAACATCCAAAACTATAATTTCTATGAGAAACCTGATCCTAATTCCTTCATCCTCCTACCCGAAATCCCTCTGAAAGTTAAGAGACGAAACTGTCCAGATTCGTCAACCTTTCCATTTACACACAACACATGAAGTTATTTAATTTAGCAATTAATATTTTTTCCTCAATTCAAGTCTAAGAACTCTAATCTATAATTCAACATCCAGGCATCAATTCATAATCAACTTTAAAACGACTCATAAGACCATGTTTAGAACACCTTACCCGGTACGAATCAAGGTTTCGATCTTCAACTCCCTCATTTTCTTTCTAATGACAGCCGGCCCTCCCCTCTTCTCTTCTTGTTTAAAATTTCTTGTTAATTCTTTGCCCACCAGTATTTATTCTACCTATAATCCTTAATCTTGGATGGGTTCTTAAAATTTTGGTTTTTCTCTCTTGATTTGTAAAAATGGATACAAAAATCTTTTCTTTTTCTTACGATAGCTGCAAATGTTTGGTAAGAAGAGGAGTATTTATGCTCTATAATTATTCTTATTTGCATTTAGGCTCCATTTTCTTTAAGTGTATTCTTTTTGCCCTTACATCTTTTTAGTTTAGTTTATTTTCTTTAATTTAATCTAGCCTTGATTTTTCCAGGGATTTACATGTATACACTTCAACACTCACGTGTTGAGGGCTTATGTGTTTAAATCTCTCAAATTCAATCAATGAATATGTTTTACCATAAGCTTGCTCATCAATCTCATCTCCATTGCCAACATATTACAAGCAATGCATGAATCAAAATGTCTTATTTTCCGGTTGTAATGGGGCTAAGGTTAAGGTGAGGTAAAAGAGAGTAAAAGAAAACGTTCAAACCAAAAAAAGCAGACCATTCTGAAAAATGATATTTCAAACAAGATATTCCATCAAAGCACATAAATTTTTTATCTTTAATCACTAATGCTTAACTTCTTTTGATTTGAAGCTCTTTTAACATAAAATCTTAAAAACATAAAGGAACACTTTTTTTTCTTTTTCTTTTTTTTCTTTTTTCTTTATTTTTCACCTTCGGCAACTTTGCCCATCTTTTCATCAAGCATCACTTCTTCTTTCTTTTCATATAATTTCCAACCATAATTCCATGAGATATCACAAGTATATGCTCTACTAATCCTTGGCTAAGGGAAAAGGAAAACATGTAAAAAGTTAAGGCTTATACATGGATAAAGCAAATAAAAGATAAACAAGCTCAAAAGGAGTTCACCAAGGATAATATGCTTTAGGTTGACTTTTTGGCTCAAGTGGTTAAAATTCCTAATGTCTTTATCATCTTCATGTATATATGTAATGCGAATGTAATCTCAACAAGATATGAAGCAAGTTCTAGAGATGCATATCATTAAAAGAATGCATAATCAAAGAATATAATGTTGAAGGCTCAAAAGCTTGCATTGGATAACACTATAAAGTCAACATGACATATTTTCAAAGTCAATCCCTAAACCAATTAAACGTTAAAACTTGAATGCACACTCATTCATTCGATTTATATCTTCATCTATCTCAATTAATTCTCATACATAATACTCATATTCTTATAAACCAATGGGAGTTCAAAAAGATCAAACATATAATTTTTTATTTTTTATTTTTTTTACGCAACAAAGAAAACCAAAATTCTCTCAATACCCCCACACTTTAAACACAACATTGTCCTCAATGTTGAAATAAAAGAAAAGGAATGTAAGAGAATGAAAAAAATAATGTAAAATGCAAAAAATAAAAGATAAAGGAAAAAGAAAGCAAATCTGATTTTTTTTGTTTTTGTGTGCAAAAAATCTGGTTGCCTCCCAGTAAGCGCTTTTATTTTATGTCATTGGCTCGACACATCGCATGCTCATGCTTCATAGATCAGTCCAGTTAACTCCATGGAAGCAGTGATTTTTGTCGTCCAGCCTTCATAGAAAGGTTTCAAGCAATGCCCATTAACCTTAAACACTTTGTTTGTTTCTAAACTCGTAATTTCAACTGCACCATAAGGAAAAACATTAGAAACAACAAAGGGTCCAATCTATCGAAAGCGCAAATTTCCAGGAAAAATTTTCAAACACGAATGATAAAGGAGGACTTTGTCTCCAAAATGAAACTCTTTTCTAGTAATCATTTGGTTGTGAAGACTCTTGGTCTTTTCTTTGTAAATCCTTGCATTCTCGTAATTATCAATCTGTATCTCTTCCAACGCGATTCCAGTATTTTTGGGCACTAAAAGGATAGGCGCCATCCATTTATTATCCGTGATGGGGTAAATGACTCCGGCATCATGGAGGACAGTTTGCAAAGCATGCAAAGTCAATGTTGATTCCTGCATGTTTTGGGGAACACATATATGCCTCTCCATCTCTTTTATCTTAGTAAAATCATAGTCATGGCTCAAAGCCATGCTTAATCTATCTTCACAATCAAAATCAAAAACTTGCTGCACACACTTATCAACTTGGTCATAACATGTGATAGAATAAAAATGCTATAAGGATATTTCATTGCATCATGAAAATTAATTTCAATCTTTTCATCTCCTACTTCTATGGACAAAGTATCCTTACCACAATCAATTTTGGTATTAGCAGTTTTCAAAAATGGTCTCCCAAACAATATAGGAGTGTTGTTTGATGAATCACAAGAATCACGTTCCATATCAAGAATATAAAAATCACATGGAATAACCAAACTAGCAATCTCAACTCGGACATCTTCTATCACACCAGGTGGATAAACAAAACTACGATCCGCAAGTTGTATTACAATACTAGTTTTATTCAAAAGTTCAAGAGTAAGAGAATCATAAACATGTTCAGGCATAACATTAATGGATGCACTTAAATCACATAAGGCCCTTTTAAAACTAGCATTGCTAATAACACATGGGATAGTAAACGCACCTGAGTGTTTTTACTTCAAAGGCATATTCTTTTGAACAACAGCAAATACAACTTCACCCATACTTACCATTTCATGGCCTTTTAGCTTAAAGCTCTCTTGGTAGTACACAACTCCTTCAAGAATTTAGCATACATGGGAATTTGCTTGATAGTATCAATCAAAGGAATGTTGAGTTCCACTTTCTTGAAAACCTCTAAAATCTCTTTTTCTTTGTCCTCTTTCTTAGACCTAAAAGAACTCACAGGAAAGGATGAAATTGTTTTAAAACTGGAATGCATTGAGTGAGGGCTTACCTTTGGAGTGTTGGTCGTTGTTTCAATTTATGGATGAGGAGGATGTTTCTTCTTGATACTAAATTCGGTTTTTATCTCTTTTTCTTCCTCCATCTCAATTTGTTTCGACCTTTGCCTTTCAAGTTCTTTCCCACTTCGCAACATGATTACACTAACATTCTCCTTTGGATTCAATGTTTGGGAGGGCAATTTTCCATTATTTATGCTTTTAATTTCCCTACACATAAAGCTATTTGCCCCATTTGCTTCTCTAAGTTGTGAATACTTGACCTTGTTTCCTGTTGAAAAGACATGATATTTTGTTACAAGGTCCCTGTGTTAGAAGCCAAAGTTTTCATCATCTCACGAAGATCATCATTGGATGACGACCCCATAACATTGGAGTTTGTGAATGGAAGGGGTTGTCTTGCTTGATAATTCTGTTGCGATTGAAATCCATGGGGATGGAACTGTCAACCTTGACTGCATTGTTGAAGCGGGTTCCCATAGCGTATGTTGGGATGATCTCTTTATCTAGGATTGTACGTGTTGGAAAATGGATCATATTTACGTTGGGGTTGTCCATTGAATGCTCCATCAACTGCATGAGCCTGTTCAATGTAATCTTCTTGCATTGTTGGGCACATATCTGAGGTATATCCTTATAAGGAACATATGCTATAAACTTTCACCTGTTGTACATTTCCACAAGCCAAAGAACGCATAAGATAAGTAAGATCATTGACTTTATTTTCAAGGTTAGAAATACTTACCTCATTTACTCATTTGTTTGAGAAGTCTCCACGTGTGCCCAACTGTTTCGAGTTGGTTGTCATGTTTGAGATCAATTGGCGTGCAGCCTCGGGTGTCTTATCTACCAATGCCTCTCCACTTGCAGCATCAATGACACTACAATCAGTAGGCATCAATCATTCATAGAAATATTGAATGAGCAACTGATCGAGTATTTGATGATGAGAGCATTGAATGCATACTTGTTCAAATCTTTCCCAATATTTGAAGAGTGTCTCTCTATGAGATTGTCGAATCCCACATATCTCTTTCCTTATGTTGGCAACTCGAGATGCTGGGAAATACTTCTTAAGGAAAATATTTTTCATGGCATTCCAAGTTTCAATGGAACTTGGGAGAATAGAGAAAAACCACATCTTTATTGCCCTTTTTAAAGAGAAAGGGAAAGCTTTCAACTTAACATGTTCTTCGTTAACTCCATTCGGTTTCATGCCAACACAAACCATATGGTACTCCTTGAGATGAGTATGAGGATCTTCTCCTACAAGACCATTGAATGTTGGTAGCAAATGTATAAAACTAGATTTGAGCTCGAAGTTGATATTATTATCGATGTTTATGCACAATGGTTGATTTTCCACATTATGAGCAACAACTTCCTCGAGTTTTTGCTGTTGTGCAATAGCCATGGTGTTGACATAAGCTTTTTTTCGTAACCTGTGTAAAGTGTTTTCAATTCGAAGATCTATCTCAACTTGTTTTTGGTTAGTAGAACAGGTTACAAGCATAAATCGTAAAAAAAAACGCAAAAGAAAACGACCATACAAGAGATTGAAAACAATGTAATTTGAATGAAAATCCTATGTTAGAAAACTAAAATTGCCTAAAAACCCTAGAAAACAGCGGAATTTGGCCTCGATAGGGTACGGCTAGTGGCCTAAGGCCACTAGTCCTATTCAAAATGTTGTTTCCCTTTTAGAAACAAAAGGCCAAGTCCTAATTCCACTAAAAAATATGTTTTGACCAGTACTGCTATCATAAATGAACAGTACCACAACAAGCAAAAATAAATAACAATCACAACAAATAAAAATAATAGCACAAGAATGAACTAAAATTACTTCCCCAACAACGGTGCTAAAATTTATTGTGATAAAGCAGTCGCACAAATTAATTACCCTACCTTAAAACACAACATACAAAATAGTATAGAGCAAACAAGGGGTCGATCTCACGAGGAAGGTTCAAGTCAGATTTTTATGCTATATGATATGCAATTTGGAGGGAGGTTTGTAAGTTATCTAAGCTAAAGCAAAAGAAAATAGAAAACTATCAAGCAAAAATTAAATAAAATTGAAATTTATCAAGAAAACAAACCTTGGTCGCAAGTAAACATCCACTTATAGAAATCAGAACTAATCATAGAAACAAGATGTCAATTTATACTCTTAATATCTATCTTTTCTTATGTTGATTAGTTAACAGATTTGCTGTATAATAAATCATAACCATCAAAAAACCACAGTATCCGCACTAGTAATTTAATTCAATGGCAACCTTAAGAACTAGATGAGTTGATTAATCTAGACAACATAATTGTCTGCAGTTCATGTTTGATTTGATCAATCGAATGTTCTCCCTACGATTACATATCTGGATTCGCCACAATTATTAATCTCAGTTGCTTCATAAGTTTATATACCATAACTTTAGTTTTGATAGCAAACTTAGCAATAGATTGTTCACAATAATAACTTAGAGTCCGCTTTAGCAATTAAAATAAACAGTTATAGAAAATAAGCATAAGAGAAACAAACATATTCATTCATCATATACACTAAAAAGATAAAATAGATCTCACAGTTCTTGAAATCCGAAGGTTTCTGTGTCCTTGCAACCAAGAAAAAGAGTTTAGCCTTGCATGTCTATTAAACAATTAATCAAAAAAAGAAAGAAAACATGAATTCGGTTTCGTTAGAGGAAGGGAGTGTTTTCCTCTCTTATAATCGTCTCCTCTTCTCCCTTCTCTCTTTCTTTTTATATCCTAGGAAACCCTAGTCTCTATTTTACAAAATAGTCATCTTTTAAGTAGATAGTTTAGATTTAAGTACTTCATTAACTATTTTTCTAAAAAAGAAGAAATAGACTTGCATAAAATCTTCTAGCTTTGACTTAGAGGAGCTAAATTGCTGAAATAAAAACTTGGATGTCGGTTTAGATGCTTCGGAATGCAATTTGGACTCGTTTCTTCACGAAACCTGTTTGCTGGCAGAATTCAGTTGTCATCTTTGAAAAATCATATCTTCATCATATGACATCGTTTTTGGCTAAAATTTGGAGTGTGGATAGGTCTTTGAGTCAGGAATCCAAAGGTCAACATTGACAGATTATGAGATTTGACTTTGAAGGCTGTGATTTCCATGCTCTTCCTTATTTTATTTTCTTGCCTTAGATTTCCAGAAAGGTGTGGATGTTAGCTTTTTAATGCCACTGGAATCACTTCATTTCAACCTCTAGAGCTCACGCTCTACACTAAACGTCGATTGAAGGTCAAATCTGTCAATTACCTTCAATTTACTCCTTTTTGCATCTTTCATCCAAAAGTGCCTTCAAAACATAAAACAAAGAATATCAAGATATTTTATATATAAAACATAGGAAAAACACTAGTTAAATGTGAGTGAAATTATCAAATAAGATGGTTACATCAGCACACATCACTTAAAGTATGCAAAGTGGCATCACATGTCGGCGCGTGCATCACTAACAACTTTTATTTTAAAATATTATTTAGTCTTTTAAAAATACAAAATTGCACCTGACTTGACTTGATAATAAAAAAAAACCACAATAAAAAAACGAATAAGCCCTTACATCCAGTTTAAAAAATTCTAATTTAGTGGTAACTAATTAAATTCATCTTGCATTTTTAAGCAAAAATATGAATTTGTCTCTAAATCTAAGTTAGATTTATTTTGATTTCAATGATATTCTATTCATTACATTGTATAAAAAAGAGTAAAAAGGAATTCTTTAATCTCAATCAATATAATAAAGATTCATTGGTCCTAATGAAATTATAATATTACCCCTAAAAGCTATGCAAATGAGTTATTTTAAGGTTAAAAAAGTAATTACATTTTTCTTGTACACAATTCATTAAGTCTAGGTGCATAATGAATTCACTACCCCAATTAGTTTTTTTTTTAATTTAATTGGAATCATTAAGTTTAAATTGAATGATCATGATCTAGTTTATGATAGAAATAATAATAATAATAATAATTTCACTTTTAAATATTTTATTTATCTCATTTAATTCAGTAATGAATTAAAAAAATGATAAGACTTGAAATTTGACTGATTATATTTTAAGAATATGAGAGGATTGAAATTCATATCGTGAGACATGAAATTATATAATTTAAGTCTTAACAAACATTCCAATGCACAAAATAATAGTAATAATAATTACATTTATTAAAATGCTGTTATGATTTTCAAAAATAGTTTTTTTTTAAATTAATGTGGGTGTCCGGGTTAGCCTGCACGCACCTCGACTAATACCACATGCCCTGAAGTTAATGACCATGTAAGCCTCTAGTTGTCTTGAGGGGACTAGAACTCGTGATCATTAGAGAGCAAACTCAAAACCTAACCAGTTGAGATTTTTTTTTAGATAATTAAGATAGCATGCGAGAACAATGAATTTGCCTATGTTGTCATGTTGAATGATTAAAAAAAAAAAAGAAAGAAAAAGGTCTGAACCATCAACAACAATCAAATGATGGTATGTATTTTATAGACCGACCCACATCGGGCTCGAGCTAGGGAACGGGGACTAGATCATACTAGGTCACAATGCCCAAACTACACGAAAATTTTATAGGGTACGAGTGTCTGGTGATCTTATCCTGCCCTAACCTTCAGCACCCTAACCTTGAACACCATACAGTCCTATACTAGACAGCTAAAAGCAAATGGAAAATATGTTGCATCCGTTCGAGGGCCACACATTAAGGAGCAAAGGCAGGTATGCCTTCTTCGACAATTGGGTTTTGAATTTTGATGGATTGAATTTAGAGAAATGTTGTCTTAGAATCAAGGAAATTTGTTACTCGCAAATTCTAATTGTCAAGTGGGTCATTATTGTGTCATAGCTCTTGTTGTTGTTTGAATAGGAACAAGTTTCTTATTTCTTTTTCCCACTTGCCGGATGCAAATCAAAACTTAGATTGCATCACACCTAATTTGAGATCTCATTTGACTGATATGTTTAGTTGTTCATATTGATACGATTTTTTCTAGGCCATTTCTTTCTCGATGATCAAATAGATCAAAGGTCATTTCAATGGATAAATTTATAAACCATTTGATTAGGCAAGACTTTCAATTCCAAATAATCCAATCACCAATGTAACACCCTTCAATTCCTCACCTAACCATTATGATGTTTTAAGAATTGAAGAAATTTGTATAATGCCCACCATTTTCGAATGCCTTGTCCTAAGTTTGAAAACCCCGGTTGGATCCTTTTAAAAAACAACTCTCTAGCTCACACTACAAACCCCCTAAGGAGCATCTCTAGTCACCAAGGAAAGGAAAGGAAAGGAAATGTACCTTTCAAACTCCTTGACACTCCCTCCTCCTCTCATTGGGCTAAACTAGTACTAGTAGACTAGAGAGCACCCAAACAAAACCAAAAGATGAAGAAAAAGAAGAAGAAGAAACCACGAGTGGGTCCCTTTACCCAGTGAACAAGAACAGTTTATTAATGCCCTTTCCTATGGGCTACCTTCCTTGCACAGTCAAAATTCTTACAAGGTGCCAAAGATTTTAAAAGCAGTAATGGCTATGTCATGTTGTCCATATGTATGAAAATATAGGCTTATGTACACAAAAATTCTAAATTAACATCTTTGGACCCTAGAAGTCCAGAAATAAATATTTTGACCCTTCCTTCTTTGATCTTTCTCTCAAACTCTTAGTCTGTCTTAGTCCCGAACCAAACTAACCCATATCTCTTAACAAAAGAAAGGTATGTTTTCCCTCAATTCTAGATCCAATTATGATTTTGGGTTTGGCTTCAAGCCCAAATCAAGATCTCTCTGCAAAACCCTAGATCTTGCTCGAGACCCATCAAAACTCTTTTCCTGGGCTTCTTTTAACCTCAAAGATCACATATTTCAAGATCACATATTTCTCTTGTTTCCACCGGTAACAAACCCTAACCCTCAGCTTTCCCATTTTCTTGCCTGGTCGTTGTGATTCTCGTGCTCTTCTTTGATTTTGAGTCTCCCTAGTGTTTTTTTGCCTTGTTTTGTCTTTTTAGTTGTAAATTGTTAAATTGGCTGAGTTCCCTTGTTTGATTAAGGAATTATTGAAGGTTGTAAATTGTTAAATTGG
>Ga0325414_1005350_pt1 | contig 13557 bp, 18 predicted proteins | sample PopdelMetagenome_8_FD_206183 | JGI IMG/M metagenome (GOLD analysis project Ga0325414, IMG submission 206183) | Populus deltoides microbial communities from Bellville, Georgia, United States - Leaf-PdKOR-R3 | ecosystem: Host-associated > Plants > Phyllosphere > Phylloplane/Leaf | place: USA...
AGATTTATATGTTCCTGAAGCTTTTGACTAATTTGTACAGGCAACACGGTTTTTCTTTCTTTAAAAAGTTTCTAAAAAGTGCGTTTCCATCATAAAAGCTGTCAGGCACCCCTATAGAGGTTGCGTTTGGTTAATGTCCAGCGAGATAAGTGATAGAGATGTGTGGTTGGACCCTTCAGACTATCTTCGTGTCTCTTCTGTCTCAGGCTACCTTAAATACAGTTAAAAAATTCACTATGTTGAAAATTAACATGTTTATCCTAACTAGTGACTGCAGATCCAAAACTTTTGTTGGTGCATCAAGAAATGTACGCATATTTTTGTTTATCTAAAAACTTTTTGTTGTGATGATGCATGTAATATACCATATGCAGTATTCCATGTGAGAACTTAGTAATAATGTTATTCGTTGCTGTTGTTTTCAACTTATATACCTTGATTCTCGAATTATTGCAGTGGTGGAGGTCTGTTAACGTTTTCTGATGCTAGTCCATTCCAAGGATTGATCACAGACTCATCTCAGAATGAAGGCAAGAAAAAGAAGGTGGTAGTTCTTGGAACTGGTTGGGCAGGCACAAGTTTTTTGAAAAACCTGAAGAGCTCTTCCTATGATGTTCAAGTCGTTTCTCCGAATAACTTCTTCGCGTTCACTCCTTTGTTACCGAGTGTAACTAATGGAACGGTGGAAGCTCGCAGCATAGTAGAGCCAATTCGCAATATTGTGAAAAAGGTTGGAAGCAATAATGACTGTTAAATGTACAAAGTGTTATGTTGGTTTTTTGAATTAGTGTTGCTGAGTTATGTTTCTTATTTTTTTCGTAATATTTCAGAAACCTTACAATGTTGAGTTCAAAGAAGCTGAATGTTATAAGATTGATCCAGTAAATAAGAAAGTTTATTGTCGTTCTAACCAATCCTCAACTTTGGATGGAATTGAAGAATTCACAGTTGATTATGATGTCTTGATATTGGCCATGGGAGCTCGTGTAAATACTTTCAACACCCCCGGTGTCGAGGAGCATGCTCATTTCCTGAAGGTATGTTCTGAATTATGAATTTGATTTGCTGCTTAACACCATTTAAAGAAAGTTTGAAATTAGCGGTGTCAGCTCTAGCAAAATCCCGGAATTCTTGAATACTCTATCGAATAGCCTGGGAAGGAAATACTAAAGCCATGACTTGATCTCCTCACCCTGCAGGAAGTTGGAGACGCGCAGAGGCTTCGTAAGTCAATAATTGACTGTTACGAGCGTGCAAGCCTTCCGAGTGTAAGCGAAGAAGAGAAGAAGCGGGCGATGCATTTTGTAGTTGTTGGAGGGGGTCCAACAGGTGTGGAGTATGCTGCAGAGCTACACGACTTGGCATTTGATGATATGGCAAAGCTATATCCCTCAGCTAAAGACTACCTGAAAATAACCCTTCTTGAGGCTGGTGATCACATTTTGAACATGTAAGTCAGATCAGTTCTCTCTTAATTTGTTGAGTTCTGAAGTGTGATTATGACTGGTAATGACAAGTTTTTAATTGATTGATTCTTGCAGGTTTGACAAACGAATTACTACATTTGCTACCGAGAAATTCCAAAGAGATGGCATTGATGTAAAGACAGGATCAATGGTTGTAAAAGTGTCTGATAAGGATATTTCTACTAAGGAGAGAAAAACCGGTGAAATTATTTCTGTACCATACGGAGTGGTCCTCTGGTCAACCGGCATTGCTACTCGTCCTGTTGTCAGGGATTTCATGAACCACATTGATCAGGTCTGTGGTTCCGCAACCATGAGCATCCTACTATTTCACCCTCATTTCTGAAATTTTACTCGTGAAAGACTTTTCAACTAAACTAACCACTGAGGATTGTTATTTGGGGACAGGCCAAAAGGCGTGTTCTGGCAACCGATGAATGGCTGAGGGTTGAAGGCTGCGAAGATGTATATGCTCTAGGTGACTGTGCGACTATAAATCAACGCAAAGTCATGGTATGTGAAAGTAAACATATTCAAAATCTCTGTATTATACACATTGCATAGTGTTTTCTGATGAAGTTTTCAGCTGACTTGATACAATAATGCCCTATGATTTAACAGGAAGATATAGCAGCAATATTTAGGAAGGCAGACAAGACCAACACTGGTACTCTAGATCTTAAAGACTTCAAAGAAGTTGTTGGCCACATCTGTGAGAGATACCCTCAAGTTGAGCTTTACTTGCAAAAGAACAAACTGAAAAGCTTTGATGCTTTACTGAAGAATGCTCAAGGAGATGACAAGAAACAAATAGATATCGAAATATTTAAGAAGGCTCTATCCGAAGTTGATTCTCAAATGAAAAGTCTCCCACCAACTGCTCAGGTAAAACATATTTTAGTTTTCACTTTTCTGTTGACATTATTCAACCATCTATAGTATTCATTTACATTATCGATCTTCATTTTCTTTTTATTTTATAGGTGGCTGCACAACAAGGAGAATACCTTGCAAAATGTTTCAACAGAAAGGAGCTTTGTGAAAAGAATCCTGAGGGTCCTCTGAGGTTCAGGGCTTCAGGCCGACACCAGTTTCATCCCTTCAGGTACAGTATATTCTCCCACCATTTTTCTTTCTTTTCATTCTTCATATGCTATGAATTACTTATTGTATGGAATTTATCTATTGTATAGAGGAGATCTAGGAAATTAAAGGAATTTTTTTTTATAAATGATGGAGTTGCTAAACGATTGAAAACGCAATATAGAATACTGAAGCTTTAGTTATGAAATTTCAGGTACAGGCACTTTGGACAATTTGCTCCATTGGGCGGAGAGCAGACTGCAGCTCAACTTCCAGGAGATTGGGTTTCGATCGGACATAGCGCTCAGTGGCTCTGGTACTCAGTTTATGCAAGGTAATGATTCCCTCATATTCACATATATTTGATTTATATCAGAATATTTTCATCACTTGACAGTTCTCCTCCTCTACTTACAGCAAGCTAGTTAGCTGGCGTACAAGAATGTTGGTGATATCTGACTGGTCGAGAAAGTTTATATTTGGAAGGGACTCCAGCAAAATCTGAGACAGCTCAGGACAGTATTTTCTACAACTATTCATGTCATATGACAATTAGACAACAGATTTTGTTCCAATTTTGTTTCAGTTCTCTACTTTATTTAGCCTTGTTTCTTCCAATACCTAGGATATTGGTTCTACCATAATCAGTATTACGAAAAGGCTTTACAAAAAGTTACAAGCTCACATTTTGAAGAAAACAACAATACTTTGATGCAACCATCAGAACGGAACAGCATGAATTGATAAGAAATTCATAAGAATGACTTGGTTAAAATGGAATTAGGATTCGCCAATATTCCTAAACAATCCGAAACTAAGGGCAAGTATTGTACCCAAAAGTTTTTTCCAGCAAAAGTTTTTCTGCTAAGAACTTATTTTTTAATGAAACAGTCAGGAAAAACACGGACAAACAAAGATAATTATGTGAGGTTTTGAGCTGAAGGTGGAATAAAATCTGCTAAGAATTGCCTGAGCATCAGTACTTGTTTTGCAAGATTCATGCTCCAGAACTCTCAGATTCGACTTGAATCTCTTCCGAATATTGACCTTCTAAGCCAGTCAGATACCACTAACACTCTCGTGCGCCAGCTGACTAGCTTACTGTAAGTAAAAAAAAAAAAATTCAGATGATGGCAGTATGTTAACATTAGAGCAGGTATTTCTGAACCTGAATAAGAGTATTACCTTGTATACACCGCGTACCAGAGCCACTGAGTACTATAGCCAACGGAAATCCAATCTCCTGGAAGTTGAGCTGCAGTTTGCTCTCCTCCCAATGGAGCAAATTGTCCAAAATGCTTATACCTTGCATTGGATAATCGACAGATGTATCGGCATTCTCTCTAAAACTCTTCATTACAATATCAACAAACATAAACAAATGGTGTCTTTGACAGAGAAGACAGTGTCCTTGTTATGAAACCTTAAATTAGTCTCAAGTAAACAAGACTTTTGCACATGTTCATCTGGATATTAAAGCGTATACAAAAAAGGCATTGGCAGGAAGAACTGATTCATGAAGGGCATTACTTATTACTTAAATTTTTCTTTTTGAGATGGACTGCCTTTTAAATTGCCCTGTATATTTCATGGAAAATAGAGAAAGGAACAACGTCTATTTTGTACCTAAATGGACGAAACCGATGGCAGCCTGTTCCCCTAAATCTCATAGGACCTTCAGGATACTTTTCACATTGCTCCATACGATTAAAACAGCTTGCAAGGTATTCACCTTGCTGTGCTGCAACCTTAAGATTTCAAAAAAGAAAAAAACAGTAACTCAAAAGAGCATTGTTAGCTGGTTGAAAGAAGGAACGAAAGAAGGGGAAAAAATTGAAATTACTTGAGCTGTTGCAGGAAGATTTTTCATTTGAGAATCTACTTCATGTAGAGCATTCTTGAATGTTTCAATATCTATCAGTTTGTTGTCATTCCCTTGAGCACTTTTTAGTAAAGCATCAAAGGTTTTCAATTTTTTCTTTTCCATATAAATCTGCACTTGAGGATACCTTTCGCTGATGTGGTCAACAACATCTTTAAAATCTTTGAGATCTAAGGTTCCAGAGTTATTCTTGTCTGCCTTGCTGAATATTACTGCTATATCTTCCTGATAGTGAACAGGAGAGAAAAATGAAATTTATTGAGCTAGTCGGCAGATAACCTACAATAGCATACTGACAGGGCACCTTCTAACGAGATACGCCGAAGCTGGCCTAAGGATACACTTACTGTTAGAACAATGAGAATATTATGAAAATTGTCGATAGAAAGAGCTAAGTGCTGGTTAGAACATATAAAAGTTGAAAGGCCTCGTATCCTATAGCAAAGAGATGTTATATGTCTAAATTCATTTACCATGACTTTCCGTTGATTTATCGTGGCACAGTCACCAAGAGCATACACACCATCACACCCTTCAACCCTCAGCCACTCATCAGTAGCTAAAACACGCCTGTTACCCTGAGATCAAAGAAATTTAATCCTAATGGAATATCCTATCACACATTGCTGTGAAGTGTAGGGAAATATGGAGATGTAAATGGTTGTGAGGAAACAGACCTGACCAATTTGCTTCATAAAATCCATAATGACAGGACGAGTTGCAATGCCGGTTGACCAGAGAACCATTCCATAAGGTATTGAAACAGTCTGGCCAGTTTTTATCTCTTTAGTAGAGATATGCTTGTCAGAAACTTTTATGACCATTGAACCTGTCTTTACATCAATTCCATCTCTTTCGAACTTCTCAGTAGCAAATTTAGTAATTCTGCTGTCAAACCTGTAAGAAACAAGCAAGCAAGGCTCAGATGTTAATTGATTCTTAATTTCAAAAATCACCATTTGACAGTTGAACCTTCTTTTCTTGGATATGATATATTCAGAGATGTACAACACCTCTTTATCCGCATTTAGAGTACCAAACTAATCAATTCGGGTCGTCTGTGTGTCTAGATTTCATTAATTATGATATAGTGTATAAAAATGCTGCACGTAATTATTCCAAATACTTTCAACAAAATGGAGTTGGATTGAAACCTACAACGAAAGGCCAAGACCAGATTCCTGCAGAAAATGGTGTATCCATCTTCCATATTCAAGGACCATCAAACAGGTATAAACAAAGCAAGAGGTATTACCAACTGACTGTGATTGTCTTTGACAAACGCAGAAAACATAACCACAATCATGCTTTAGACCCCGCCAGACTAATTTCTTACTGAAGTGATCTGCCTTGCATGTTCAAAATGTGTATTCAAGGACCATTAAACAGGTATAAACACAGCAAGAGCTATTACCAACTGACAGTGATTGTCATTGACAAACGCAGAAAATATAACCATAATCATGCCTTAGACCCCACCAGACTAATTTCTTTCTGAAGTGATCTGCCTTACATGTTCAAAATGTGATCGCCTGCCTCAAGAAGTGTAATTCTCAGGTAATCTTTGATTGAAGGATATAGTTTAGCTAAATCATCATGTGCAAAGTCATGAAGTTCTGCAGCATATTCCACACCAGATGGGCCCCCACCGACAACTACAAAATGCATAATGCGCTTCCTCTCTTCTTCGCTTATACTCGGAAGGCTTGCACGTTCATAACAATCAATTATTGACCTACGGATGTTCTGAGCATCTTCAATTTCCTGCATGATGAACTCGACAAGTTTAGGTTAGGACAAAATAATTTTAATAATCTAATTGTTTTAACATAACGCTCAGAAGGTGAAAAATTCTACGCATAGCTACCAAGTCATATAAAATCATCATGATATTCAATTTACCTTCAAGAAGTGAGCATGTTCCTCAACACCAGGGGTGTTGAAAGTATTTGATTTAGCTCCCATGGCCACAATCAAGACATCATAATCCATTGTGAATTCTTCATTCCCTCCTAAAGTTTTGCCTTGATCAGTACTTCTGCAATAAATTTTCTTCTGTACTGGATCAATCTTATAACATTCAGCCTCCTTGAATCCAACTCCAAATGGTTTCTGCAAGATACAGAAATAACGTTATGTATATGTTGTTTTCCATTTTCCAACACGTGGGTGCAGCTCCAAAGCAGCATTTAATCCATGTTAATAGGATCATCACAATTCTTATAATTTCTCCTCTTCGATTCTTTCATGCTGCGAATTCTAGACATTAAAAGAAGCCTTCAACATAATATTTCACTTTAATTCATGTAATTCTGAATGAAGTATGTGCACAAGATTCCAATGCAACAGCAAGTACACTACTCTATGATTTACATTTTCATACCTTCCTTGCAATATTGCGAATTGGTTCAACAATGCTGCGTCCTTCGACTGTTCCATTTGTAACACTTGGTAACAATGGAGTAAACGCAAAATAGTTACGCGGTGAAACTATATGAACATCATATGAAGAACTCTTCAAGTTTTTCAAGAAACTGACGCCAGCCCAGCCAGTTCCAAGTACCACCACCTTCTTTTTCTTGCCATCTCCTTCAGCATAACTTTGGAATGCATTGGCATCAGAAAATGCCAGTAGACCTCCACCGCTAGCAAGTCAAATTGAAGAACACATGAACAAAGAGTCATTATATATGCAAAGTCTCCAAATTATTGTTAAAAAGACCATGAAGCATGTGCAAGAAAAAGGAGAAGAAAAACCATATTCAATCTGTAACATACTCTATAGCTTAATTCATCCATAAATTCCATCTTTTTTCCTAGCTTACTTCTTTTATGTTAATTATGCAATGTTCTGCTCCTTTTTCTTTTCTTTCCTTTACTTTTCCAGCCATAGATATACCTTGTTAAACAACCACATACTATGGTCAAAAACTCTTCAGAAACACATCTCTTAGATCAAAGAGAACAAAACAAAAACAGATAGGAAAAAAAGTTAAGAAAAGGTAGCCCAGATGATAACCTGACAGAGGAGATGACAAGAAGCTTAGACACTGTAGAGTGATCATTAAAAGCTCGAAGAGCTCTCTCAAAGAATGTATAGTACCCTCTCATTGTAAAACCAAACTTTTGTTGCCTCTCTAAACAAAAACTAGTGAAACAGTTCTTTCAATCTTGTTTTTCTGTTGCAAAGGAAGAATAAATCCAAGAGCAGATTCTAATGAGAAGTTTACGGATCAAAAATTTGGAGCTATTAATACGTAGTGTTTCTGTGTCACAGTCACAGAACCATACATTCCTCTAGCTAACAGTTCGGTCCCCTTTTTTAAGAGGGGTAACATATGATTTTAATATATATTTTTTTTGTTTTTCATCTCGGTTGATTCTAGGAAATCCTCGTACCAACTTATATGTAAAAATTTTATATCTCTGTTTCCGCAAAAATTATCTATCATGAAACTAGAAAATGGAAAAGAAAATGTATTGTCCCATCACAATTTTGGAATAGAACCTTTATCCACAAAGTGAGGAGCATACTTACTTGCCAACCACATTGTATTTAATATTATTGACAAAAATGTTACTAATATTTAAGTTTATGGTAATTTTAGAAAGAAAAAATTGTTAATTTTGATACTCTTTTAGCAGGAAAACAGGATCTCCTTGTTGCAAGCTTTATTAATTTTACACACATTATATACCACCATGACCTCACTACAGAGGAAATTACCAGCAGGCATTTGACCAGATCCTAATTTATCTCATTTCAAAATGCCAAGCACTCTTTTTAATGTACATTAGATGAGTAATATTATTTCCCATATCATTCCCCTAAGATCTCACCCCATGATCCCATATTTTCAATCCTTAATTTTTATTTTTATTTTCTTAAGGTGATTTCAAAGGTGTTCTAAAAACCATCCCGGTCTAAAGCCTAGGTTTCGATATGGTAGGTTAATTCACAATTTTTTTTTAATTTTTTTTCAAAACAATATTATTTTAAAAAAAATACATCATTTAAAAAAATTACTTGAATCGTGCTCACAAGATAAAACTACATGCCTGGTTTAGAAACCTGGCTGGGTCCAAGCCTCGAGTGGTTTCAGAACACTAGGCAATTCAAAGATATAGCTGCAGCCTTGGACAAGATACATCATAACACAAAACTGAAGACATCAAGAAAATACAAGTCTAAGCCTTGTAAAGTTTGGAACTTCTTTGCGGGAGCGTGAGCATTTTTACATGGTCGTGTAAATCAACGTAAGACTTCCATACAAGAAAGAATACTTGTCAGCCATTTACAGCATCAGGTTACCAAGAAATCTGTTGCTCTACATGCTATTTTACACCTGGTAAACAAGTAAATGGTAACAGTGTATCAATTTTACATGCCAAAGGAGAGTACATAGACACAAATTTGAAAGGGAAAAAAGGAAATCATATATATGCACGGTAGGTGGAAATGCTGCGATTGAGTTGTGGGAAAACCAGTGACTTTGGGATAGTTTATAGAAGACGCCATTTGTTGTCTCAAATACGGCTTGAATCTCTTCCAAAAACAAATCTTCGAGTCCAATCAGATACCAACAGCACTCTTGTTCGCCAGCTCACTTGTTTGCTGAATGAAATAAAAGGTTACAGTCAAATTCATGAATGTGGAGACTAAATGCTCACTCAAAGAGCTAGCCAATCTTGAACTCTAAAAGTAGCTGATAATCACCTGGCATATACAGAATACCAGAGCCACTGTGTGCTGCGACCAATGGAAACCCAGTCTCCAGGCAGTTCAGCGGCAGCCTGCTCTCCTCCCAAAGGAGCAAACTGCCCAAGATGCTTGTACCTTGCATTCCAAAATGTCAGCATCTTGGAAGTTAGAAACATGGCTTGATACAAGTATAATAAAAACTGGTTCATAATGTTCTTATATAGATATTGTAACAGCTCAATAGGAAAAAAGATGAGCACTTCAAAGACAGATAGCATACCGAAATGGAACGAATGCATGACGCCCAGAACCTACAAAACGCCGAGGACCTTCAGGATTATCTTTGCAGTGTTCTCTACGATTGAAACACCTAGAAAGATAAGCACCTTGTTGAGCAGCAACCTGAAAAAAAAAGTATGTAAAGAAATTCTTGTATCATATTTTGAAGAGAGGAAAAAAAAAATAAGACTGGCATCAAAACGTACAATAGTAGATGCAAGAAAAATACCTGTGCAGTTGCAGGCAGACTTTTGGCCTGTGAATCCACTTGAGCAAGGGCTAGTTTAAAACCTTCAATATCAACTTCTTTTATGTCTTTTCCCTCGGGATCTTTCATCAAATCTTTCACATCTCTCAGATGCTTGTTCTTCAAATAGAGTTCCAGTTGGGGATACCTTACAAGGATATCATCTACCACATCTTGGAATTCTTGAACAGTCAAGGTACCAGAATTGTCTTTGTCTGCAGCTTTAAATATGGATGCAATATCCTCCTAAAGCAGAATGGCATTGCATCATATTCAAATCTTGTCCAAAATTTCACAAATTTATACAATTATATAAAAACCAAGAATTTGAAGCAAACATGAAATCGATGAGGAAATAAAAAGGTAAATGAATTGATAGTGAAGACAAAAAAAAAAGCTGATAAAGGCATTCAGTTTGTCCATGAAAGGTGATTCAAGTATTTCAATTTCTCTTTAAAAATGAGAAATATTAAAAACATTGGCACGCCTCCCTTATTCAGCAACAAAACACCAGTATTCAATAATTAACGTGATCTACATATGGTATTCTAATGCAAAGGCTTATTTGGGAGTCCAACAGTTAATTTGATTGATCACAATTCTGTATGTTCCATTTACTTAAGAAGTTCCCAAGGAATTCATTATAGGAATGTTTCCAATAAAATTTGTTTGTTCTTGCATATCCCTATTGTTTTTCCAAATTAATCCCACAGATACATATAATTCAAAAGATATGTGAGTTAATATACAGCATCTCTTTCTGGAATATGTAATATCATAAAAACTAGTAGAAAAAAAGTTCTGTGCACAAATTCATGAAGAGACTCAACATTCCAGCAAAAGAATTGCATATATTGGAGATCAGAGAAGCACAACTTGTTGCTATCTCTGCTTATTTTCTGTATTTCAAAGAAGCAAAGGTCTCTTGTTTATATAAACATGCGCACCTAATCCTAACATTTTGCCATCTGTACACTATTCTGATGCATGTTTTCCATGATTTAGGTTATCAAACTCAATTAACAGAAAAAACAAAGAACAAATCCCAGGATGTATAGGCTGAATCTGCAGCTATTAAAGCATTTCATGATGCAAAATCTCCCCAAGATAAATAAACTAGGCATCTCTTAAGAATTAAATTGACAGGCTAAAGGATTCACCTACCATGATCTTACGCTGATCTATTGTGGCGCAATCACCAAGTGCATATACATTTTCACATTCCTTTACTCGCAGCCATTCATTAGTTGCAAGAACACGTCTGTTAGCCTGCATATGAAACAAAGTTTAGAGTGTAATTAATAGAGTAAGAACAACCATGTAGTATGACAACTCTGAAAATCTCAAAATAACAGCATGAGCTTGATGCCACTTTACATATTTAAAAATTTGGATCTTAAGTGACTCGGTAGAATAACCTTCATTCATGAGCGAGCATTGTCATAATAGAGTTAGAATCTGCTATATGCAACGAACCTGCCCAATTTGCTCCATGAAGTCCTTCACAACTGGGCGAGTGCTGATACCAGTAGACCATACTACCAGTCCATGTGGTATAGATGTAATCTCACCCTTGGATTTGACCTTCATGGTAATTTCTTTATCAGAAACATTGAGAACTCTACATCCTGTCTGAACTTCAATACAATCTCTTTGAAACTTCTTCTCAGCAAATGTACTAATTCTCTCATCAAACCTACAAAGACAGAGTATAGTAGCTGCTTAGTTTTCAAATTTTCTTCTTGCCCATTTGCTGAGATGCATTTTATAAGCAAAGATGAAGCCATCATATCAGCAATAAACATACTTCTTTATAAGGAACATGAGGCCAGTTATATGCAGTAATAGTTCCAGTGGCACAATGATGATGAAAATGAGAACATCTCACCAGAAGTGATAGTTTGGCATTCCAGTGACTTATGCTCAGAAGCATTATAAATGTAGATCGTGAAAGCTAAAACCTTACATGTTTAAAATATGATCTCCAGACTGGATCAAGGTTATTTTCACTAGATCTTTAACCATAGGATAGACATTGACTAAATCTTCCTGGATAAAGTCATGCAGCTCGGCGGCAAACTCCACTCCAGTGGGACCTCCTCCAACAACTACAAAATGAAGGTTAGTTCTTCGCTCTTCTTCAGTCAGGCCAGGGATGGAAGCCTTTTCAAAACAATCAATCACACTTCTGCGGAGCTTCTGTGCATCCTCCAATTCCTGAAAAGGTCAGTTTCTCCCTTTATAGAAAGAAAAGCCCAAAACCTCATGGAAGATTGCTGAGTAGTAGATATTATATGAGGATTACAGTGTTTCCTTAACTCCACCCTATATAATTAAAATGACCCTACCTTCAGAAAATGGCAGTTCTCCATGACACCAGGGGTGTTAAAAGTGTTTACTTGGGCTCCTATCGCTACCACCAAGTAGTCATATTCCAGGGAAAAATCTTCAGCACCAATCATGTTGTTCTCAAAATGAGACTTACAGAAAACCTTGTTTTTTGCAGCATCAATCTTGACACATTCTGCCTCGAAAAATTGAATTTCCCCATTTCTCTATCAGAATAAAATGGAAATTCTATAAGAAAATAAACATGAAAACATAGTGATCTGTACAAACTGATATTCATGAATGTAAGTATGAGGTATTTTTGTGTGAGTGTGTGTGCACCCATGAAATCGCTCAAAATTTATCACATGATTAAATATGGGTTCTTGTTATCTTCCTTTACCTTCTTTATAATATTCCTCACTGGCTCTACAATGCTCCGAGCTTCAACTGTACCACAGGTCACACTAGGCAACAGAGGGGTGAATGCAAAATAATTGCGGGGTGAAACAACCTGAACGTCATATGAAGAAACATCCAGATCTTTAAGGAAACTAGTACCTGCCCACCCTGTTCCCAGAACCACCACTCTCTTCTTCTTCCACTCATTCTGATTAAGCTCAGCAGCAGGCGCAGCCGTTTCTGATTGCGAATCAGCATATGCCACTAGACCTCCACTACTGTAATAGACCTCAAGATAGCAGACATATTTGTTAGAGAATGACTGGTAGAATTCATGAAATTGTAAGTTCATAGTTTATGCAAAATCTATGTGGATTAAAGCAAAAGAAAAAACTTGTAATGAATCCAGAAAATTATCTTTTCAGGGACCTTAACTGCTAGTCTCCTGCTTTAGAAGAGGTAAAGAAAATGATAAGCTATTCGGAGAACTAGGTTCAAACATGGTAGGCGTCATTCAACTAGAATGAGGCCAAGTTCAAAACAAAAAACAAATCAACTATAAACAATGGGAGTTGACTAGTATAAGATTGTTCAACCTAATTTGACAGTATCATTTATCCTTATATGTGTGCGTGTGTGTGTCAAAAAATTGACAAACCATATTGTTAGCTTTCACTTGGTGCCGTATTCTGTTAAAATCATTTGTTAAGGGCACCATTGGGCATCTTAAATGCTCCATTTTGTGAAATGTAGCTATTGATACCATGGAAGCACTCAATTCTGGGAATGTAGCATTTTGCAAATTTAGTTCCAAAACTCTGCAAAAAACATGATACATTGCTATCAATTCAACATATAAAACGAATTCTCACACAAAAATTCGGTCAAATTTGATATTTCAAACCCATTGACTTCCTTTCACATTACAACATCATGAATTTCACTTGCTTCAGAGAGGGAAAAGGTCACAAATTATACTAATGCATCTACAATTTTCCATTTTGATCGATAAACCCCACATCAAGTTCCTTCCTTGGATCCTGTCACACTAAAAAACCTCACTAATCAAATCAAGAAAAAAAAGTTAACAATCAAATAAATAACTTACATTGACATCAAGAAACTACATTCAGCAACAACCTAGCTATGTTAAGATTATAAATCAAAA
>Ga0325414_1005353_pt1 | contig 13550 bp, 10 predicted proteins | sample PopdelMetagenome_8_FD_206183 | JGI IMG/M metagenome (GOLD analysis project Ga0325414, IMG submission 206183) | Populus deltoides microbial communities from Bellville, Georgia, United States - Leaf-PdKOR-R3 | ecosystem: Host-associated > Plants > Phyllosphere > Phylloplane/Leaf | place: USA...
ACTTGATGTAAACACTTCTGTGTTAATAAGAAATTAATAAAATAGTTCTTCATTCTTCTTCATCATCTAGTTTTCACAGGCCTCCTTCCTTCTTAAGGAGACAAATTGTTTTCAGGCTACAAAAGCAGAGTTGCTTTTTGTATAGTTGCCTGACCACAAGAACCTGCAGATGCAGATAATTTGATTAATTACATTACTTGGTATAGGAAAAATGCTAAGCCAAAATTGGACCATGCCATAGAGAACTATCCGCACTAGCTCCAACCTCCCAGCATAAGTGAGATGTTTCCCCATCCAACTTTACACTGCCAATTCCAATTTTTACAACAGAGGAGAGTATTGACTTGCTAGAAGTTTGTGGGGGCTGAGAGGAACACCGAGATATTTGAAGGGAAAACTACCTTCTCTGAAGCCAGTATCATGGAGGATTAACTGCTTCAAACTTTCACTAACACCCCCAAAATATATTGATGATTTCACTGCATTTATAGTCAACCTCGAAGTCTGCCCAAAGATTAATAACTGCTGAAATATAGTGGAAATCGACTGTCTATCCCCACGAGACAACAAAAGTTCATCATCAGGAAAAGCAAGGTGGCATATATCATGGACATTACATTTCGGATGGAAACAAAAATCACAATTCCTTGATGCTAGCTTAAGCATTCTGGAGAAGTATTCCATACATAAGATGGACAAATATGGAGATAATGGATCACCTTGCCTAACTCCACTCTTCCCAGGAAAGAAGCCATAAAGATTGCCATTAACTGCAACAGAGAAGGATGTAGTTTCGACACATTTCATAATTAAATGCACAAATCATTCTAGGAAGCCAAACATGTGAAGCAACTGACGCAGGAAATGCCATTGAACTGAATCAAAAGCTTTCTTAAAATCAACCTTCATGTAGAAAGGCATTTTGCATTGGACTAATGATGCCATTTAGAGCAGAAGCTAATCTCCCCGAAAGAATTTTAGATATCACTTTGTAGACCACATTGCAGCAGGAAATGGGCTGGAAGTCAGCTGTTGTATTTACATTCGCTGCTTTCGGGATCAGAGCATGCAATAATAGAGTAGTTAACTTGCCTCAAAAGTTCCCCAGAAGTGAAGAAATCATGGAATGCCACATAAAAATCCCCTCCAATGACATCCTAAGATTTTTTAAAGAAGAATGAAGAGTATCCATCTGGCCCTGGAGCTTTGTCAACAAAACATAGATTTTTGGTTTTGGTTAAAGGAGGTCGCTAGAAGGGATCTTATGTTAACCCAACCGCAACACCGATTTCAACTTTGGTTAAAGGGAATCTCTAAATGAGATTTTAGGTTGACCGAGCTACTAACATAGATTTTTTAGTTTTGGTTAAAGGAGGTCGCTAGAAGGGATCCAAAAATCCCCTGCAATGACATCCCAAGATTTTTTGAAGAAGAATGAAGAGTACCCATCTGGCCCTAGACCTTTGTCACCAAAACATAGATTTTTGGTTTTGGTTAAAGGAGGTCGCCAGAAGGGATCTTAGGTTAACCCAACCGCAACACCGATTTCAGCTTTGGTTAAAGGGAATCACTAGATGGGATTTCAGGTTAACCAAGATACAAACATAGATTTTTGGTTTTGGTTAAAGGGGATTGCCAGAAGGGATCTCAGGTTAACCCAACTGCAACACCGATTTCAACTTTGGTTAAAGAAAATCGCCAGATGAGATTTCAGGATGACCGAGCTACAAACATAGATTTGGTTAAAGGAGGTCACCAGAAGGGATTTCAAATGGAATTCCTGGTTAATCTAACCGAAGTTAGAATTCAGAGGATCGCCAAATCAGGATCTCAAGATGACTAAGTTGCACATAGTTTTGATCATTAGTTTCGGATTGAAAGGGATTGTTATAAAGACAGAGTTTCAGATCAACCAAACTTCGATAAGATCAGTTTCAAAAGTTCGATTTTGTTTATCTTTACAAAACTTACTACTCAAAGTCTCGGCTCAGTATTGTAAAGAGAGGGCATCTATTGTAACCCATTTTTGGGTCCCCGCATAATATATATATAGTTGGAAGAAATAAAAAATAGTAGTAGTAGTAGTAGTAGTAGTAGTAGTAGTAGTACTAATAATAATAATAATAATAACAACAACAACAACAACAATAATAATAGCAGTGAGAATAGAATGTCGAAGCGCCCAGAAAATGGTCAGAAATTGATTGAGGAGGTTCAAAAATACAAAGATTAAAAGTTGATAGTATATACTTGACTAATGAGAGCCCTATTGAAATAGAAAATTCAATTTAAGGAGAAAAGTCCAAAATCAGAGGTTTATAGACTCAATTGGATTTTATTGAAGGTTTAATTGAATTTATATAGGGTTTGATTGCAAAGAAAATTTATTTTTAAGTCAATTTAGGCATTAATTGGAAGGAATTAAAGTTCAGGGGTCAAATTACAATTTTTAAAAGTTGATTTGGTTAAATCATGGCCTTAATTGCATGAATATTGAAGTTTGGTGGCCAATTGGGACTTCATTAAATAAATCCAAAACCAAGGACCAAACTGGAAAGATGCGTAAATAGAGAGACTGAAATTGACCGAATCAGGGACTATATTAAAGAAATTTAAAGTTTATTGATCAATTGAGGGTCAAAATGCACAAATTCAAAACCAAGGACTAAAGTGAAAAGGGGGGCCAACTTTAGGGCCGATGATTAAAGTTGACAGGGATGCAATTGAATTGATTCTTAAAATCAAAATTGCATTTAAGGACTTAAATGAACAAAGGATGAATTAAGGACTGATTTGGAAGTTGACGTGTTTTTGCGCCATTTTTATTTAAATGAAACAACGTGTTTTGTCCAAAACATCGTTCCTAGACGTCCAACAGGGGAAGAGAAATTTTTTATTTTTTCTTCTTTATTTCTTCCTGCCTCTCTCTCTCCTCGTGTGCTCTGTCAAAACCCAAAGCCCAATGCCACCCACGCCCCCTCATGATGAGAAACCTGGGGGTCATGTCATGCAAGCGACGCCTATTGGCCACCCGCTTAGCACCGTGACAGGGCAGGAAGGCCCCACTCCCCATGCGCAACGATAGGGCAGGGATAGGGGCGATCTTGCTCCCTTTTACCCCTATAAATACCACCCAAAAGGAACACAAAGAAAAAAAGAAAAGAGACAAAAGAGAGAGAGCAAAGAAAGAAGACGAAGAAGTTTGAAATAGGGGGGAACGAAAAAGAAAACATAAAAAAAAAAGAGGTGAGAGGGACTATGATAGCTAAGAAAAGAGAGGGACTCAAACAGAGAGAACCAGGGAAGAAAAAGAGTAGAACAGACCAAGAACAAAGGAGCCACCGCAACGCCACCGTTTGCAGTCCGCAACACAGCCACCTTAAGCCACTGTCAACCATAGCAAAAAAACAGAAGAAGAAACAGAGAAGGAAGAGAAAGAAAACCAATGGAGAATCAGAAGAGAGAAGAGGAAGAATCACTAGTTGCCACCATTCCACCTAGTCGCGACAACAAGCCGCCGTCAATTCCGCTAACAGAGCCCCATTGTTACAAGTAACACTCTACTTCTTATTGTTGATTTCTTGTTTTTTATTTGCTTGTAGAAACATGCATTATTCATGTTTTTGCAGCAAGAAATATAATTAGCCGGTTGATGTGCATGATAATCGGCTAATTTTAATTCACTAGTTACTATGCTCATACACAATAACTAGTTCATAATTACTTCGGGCTGGATAATCAGCCTAGTCCACGCGCCTGGACTGAGTCCAGCCTTATAGAAATAAGTTTTTTTTGGCCGATCTCGGCCCAGTTTTTCCAATGGGCTTGTTACAGCCCAATGCCTTTTCTTTCCTTTTGGGCTAGTCATGGCCCATATATTGTTAGGCTAAGACTCGGCCCATATATCTTAGGCCAGCCCAGTCCCACCATAAATACATTAATATTATATCATATAATATTATATATTATAGACTATAAATATAAAGAAAACAAAACATAATACAAAAATTTTCAAAAATCTTTCTAAAAAATTTGTGATTTTCTCGTGTATTTTTCTATCTATTTTGTGTAATATTGGTTTGTATTTTTATACCATAAAAATACAAATCCTGTATTAAAATACACGATTTTCATCAAAACATTGCAAAAAAAAATTATAAAACAAAAACAAAAAATAATTTGATTTTTATGCATATGGCATATCGTATTTTAATACAAATAATAATATATGTTTTAGCATGCTTTTTGGTTTTAATAACCAGTTTATTAAAGTCGTGATAACTAGGCCCATATTTCAAAAAACACCCCAAAAATATTTTTTTTTTTTTTCTTTTAGTATCTGGATTATGAATTTATACGTAAAACATATTCCTGATATTAAAAAGAAAGTTCCTTTTTATTGATGCTAGAACGGTTAGGTTTTTTACCTGATAAGATAAGGACCTCTTTATTGAGAAGGACTTTTTCTTAAACCATAGACGGACGAACAATTAAAAATACAATAACACCTTAGCTTTTTATCAGACAATCAAACAATGCAGCTTACCTTAGGTAAGGCGTATTTGAGGTGCTAATACCTTCCCTTTACGCAACCAGTCCCCGTACCCGATCTTTGAGACCAGTTAGGGTTTCTAGTGACCAAAATACTAGGTGGCGACTTCCTTTCCCATTTTCCACTGATAAAAGACAAGGAATCCTTGTCTCCCTATATTTCTTAATTTCAGATACTTACTTGAGAGTGGAATACTCGCCACGACGTCGCACACGTGCGACGGTTTTTATTAATTGAAAATATTTGATTAATTCCATACAGGAACTTGTTCAATCTTAAGAAAAAGGTTAAGAACAAGGAGCATGTTGAGGCTTCGATATATGAGGCCTATATTGTTGAGGAGATTTCAATATTTTTCTCGTACTATTTCGAACCTCATTTGAAAAAGACAATCAATCACATTCCATGGCATGATGATGATGGTGAAGTGTCTTCCAATGAGAACTTGTCAATATTCTCCAATCATGGATGACCCACACCTAAAAATATCGTAAGGGGAAGATATTTATCTAAAATAGAGTTCAGACAAGTACACAATTATGTTCTATTTAACTATGATGAGCTGAGACCTTTTATTCAGTAAGTATACGTACTACTTAAACTTTGTTAAGAAAGTGCTATTTATATATTGTAATATCATAAACTCATATAATTTGGAATAACCTTGTAGACAACATCGATAATATTTATTGTCCAATAATTCACAGCTGACCGAATCCTAAATCTTTCAATTACAAGATGAACAATTTGTCATGTGGTTCAAAACACATGTAAATACTATCACAAACTCATTATCTCTTGCAAAGTTACTGTATGTCATTACAAAATTCTCGTTTACTGTTCATTGTTGTACATGATATACAATGTTTATCAAATGGGAAGGAGTGCTGCTATTTCATTGTCTTTAGTAAGCCTGGGCTCTGAAAGAAAAGTAAGTGCTACAACGGGTATTTTGTCAATGGATATGTGTTTCATACTGAAGAATATGGACATGGAAGAAAGATATAGAACATCGTAGTTTAAGTTAAGGGATCGACTTGTAGTGAGTTTGAAGTTGACTATTATGGTAAATTAGAAGAGGTCGTCGAACTGCAATATTATAGCGAGCATAATAAAGTGTTTTTATTCAAATGTTATTGGTATGACACCACTGACAGAGAAATCAGAGTAGATCCTCACTATGGTCTGGTCAAGATCAACTCAAAAAACGATGTCTTTGTTTTCGCAAAGCAATGTCAACAAGTTTATTACACATACACCCCTTCCTTTAGAAAGGACCGATCAAGAGTTAATTGGTTATCCATTTTAAAAACAAAAACCAGGGGTCGTGTCGAGGTTGTTCAGGATGAGAACAAAGACATAAGTATGCAAGATGAAGTCTTTCAAATTAATGAGTTGGTTGAACCATATCGAGTTGCTCCTTCGATTGAATTAGAAGAAAATTCAAATTTTCTTGTTTTCAATGATAGTCATGTTGATGTTGACGCAAAGGCGTTGAATGTTGTTCTGAGCTCTAGCGTACAAGAAAATATCGATGATGATGATATCTATATTGATGATTGCGATGGAGCTGATGACTATTCAATTGACGATGAAGAAGAAAATTCTGACTAACTATCATAATCAAGGAAAGTGTAAAGCATTTTTTTTATAATGTAATATTATGAATGATATTTTGTAACATGAAATATTCATTTTATAATTGTTAATTGTTGTTATTGTTTTGTGCAAGTAGTTTGTAATTTAAGTGTTTGCAAGAGGATAAATAGGTAATACAAACATAATCTTTCATGCACAGTGCACGACCACTGGCGTCTCTATAGACGGAAACATTTTGTTGATATTTTACCGAGAGTGGCAAAATATTTACTTGAATGTCACAATCACCGACGTCTATACCGAGGGATATTGTATCCATCGACATTTTATAAAGAGTTGAAAAATATTTACTAGAAATGCTACAATCACCGACGTCTCTACAGGCGGATAAAGTTCATCGGTATTTTACTGAGAGTTGAGAAATATTTATTGCAAATGCCACAATCACAAAATTTATACCCACGGATAAATTCTGTCAGCATTTTTTGACAGTTCACAATTACCGACAGACTCACTGACGAATGGTGCGAATTCCAAATGATGGATATTAATGTATCTCTGATCGTGTGCACTTGCTGATGGAATTATCGACGAACTTCAAAAATTATAAAGGGTAATTAACAAATTTTGGTGCGAAATTCAAAATTTACCAACATATTTTTGAAAAGTCATCGACAAAATAATTAAAAATAATATTATTTAAATGTTCTATCAGTGAGTCCGTCAGTAAAACTACGCTATATATCTCAGCGACCGCCCCTTCAGTTCATTTTTCCTCCGCTTCATTTAAGAGTTCTCTCATTTTCATTTTTTTTTCTCTCATTTGCTTCAAAACTCTTGTTTTTTGCTTGTAATCTCTAGTTATATTTTCAACAAATTAAAAGGTATGTATTTCCTTTTAATAATTTTAATGATTTTATTTTTTTTATTTTTTCTTTGTTTTAGTTATTGTTATTTTTGTTGTGTTTTTTGTGTTGGTGTATTTTTATAATGTTGATAAAGTTTTGAAATACACACATTATTAAGGTAATAATTTTTCATTCCTAAAGTCTACACTTTTTTTTTAATTTGTTCAATATATCCTTAAGTGCCGATCAAGAAGAGGCACCTGCGCTGACTTACGATGCTGCCTCTTCCAGCGCGGTTTCACAGTGCAGAGGTGGTGTGCCTTCACAGCAGAATCAATTCACCGGCAAGTATGAGGCACATTGGAAGGATGACCTTTCACCGTAAGTTTGTTTCAGTTTTCTTTTTAATTATAACATAATTTATGAACAACTAATCAATATTTCATTAATTTAATTTATTTTCAGGTTCACAAACATTGAGGCCCCTAAGTAATATCATCGGCGTTTCAATCATCAACGAAGATTCTATTATTTCAATGGAGTCAGGTTTCCATACATCTTGAATGAAAACCTTATATCAATGCATGGTTTTGAAGATTTCAGGTTGGTGTTAATTTCTCATTTCCAGCTTATTTTTAATAAATTATTATTATTATTGTAAATAAATTATTATTTTTATTTTAAATAAATTATTTATACACAGTACAAATTCAAGTGGGACAACGCGCATGACAATGTTGCGAGGAGGGTGTGGGAAAATCACGCGGCAACAAGGTAACATCGAAAACAATATGATATTTTTTTAAAAAAAAATTATGTTTTAAAACCTAATTTGTCACCATGGAAGTAGGTTGCGTGATTTTTGGTATGAAGCAAAAAAAAGGCCAAAAAATACACGAGAGATAACGGTCTCTAAGGCTGGAATGACGTGGCAGTTTGGAGGGATTTCAAACCTCCATACATCCCGGTGGATATATGGCCGCAATATATTAAGCACATGATGTCTGAGCGGTTTACACGACACTCATAGTCCGGTGCCGACAACCAGAACCAACAAATTCATGGTTCGGTGACCACACACACCAGCAACTCCGTTCTGTTTGCTGCACATGCGAAACAAATGGTAAAATTAATTTAAATGAAATATATCATTAATTAATTTGTTGTTACTTAATTTTTTTCTTACAGGCTATATCTCTTGGACATGATCCAAGCCCCATGGAGCTGTTTGTAGAGACGCATGTGCGGATTGAAGACTGCTAAAAGGGGGTGCAACAGGTCGTTGACAACCGTGCTCAACACTTCGTGTTATGTTCGTTCAACCATTTTATTTTGTAAGTTATTATTTTTCTTGAATTGAATATGATGATTTCTTTTTCATTTTCAGGAGACCTACAATAGCCTGTTGAAGGAGAGATGTGGGGACGATCCTTCGACACATCCAGATTTCGATCCGGATTTGTGGATGGAGGTAGGATAATCTAGTGGACCCGATAAAATCGGGTGTATAGGCTCTCCAACACCACGGGCGAGAACTTGCGGGCGACCCATAGTTTCTCAACCGTTGGGAGCTTCCAATCAGTATCGAGCACCCAATCTAAGGAGTTCGTGGCCTTGCAGCAACACACGGCTTATCTCACCGAAAAATATGAGCAACTCTTGGTGAATTATGAACAACTCCGCCAAATGGTCAAGAACATTACATCACAGATGGATGATACATGTGCACCCTCTTTTGGGCCGTATAGTCTCAGGAACAACCAGCCTCCTCCTCCTCCAGTTCTGTCATTATACTAGTTTAATTTTTTTTTTTAGAAACACATTGAATTTGTAATGATATTTGGATGAATATGATTTAACTTTATTTTTATATTTTTGATGTTTAATAAAATTTTATTTGTATAACTGGTTTTTTTTACTATTAATTTATATTATTTATTCTAAATAATTTTTTAATTTTTTTTAAAAAACACCACCGACGGATTTTCAGACGAAATATTTCTTTCGGTATTTTCTAGAGAGTTAAAAAATATTTACTGAAAATGCCATACTCACCGACATCTTCACAAATGGAAACATTCCGTCGGTATTTTACCGAGAGTTGCAAAAACTTTACAGGAAATGCCATAATCACCAACACTTATACAGACGGATTTCGTTTGTCGGCATTTCACCGAGAGTTGAAAAATATTTACTGCATATGCCACAATCACCAACGAAATATTTTTTTGATATATTTCCAGCAGGAATTTTGTTTTTAGCGCACATTTTCTGTATGTAAAATCATCGGTATTTAATTTTTTTTATTGACAGAATTAGCGACAGAATATGGAATTACCGACGAATGCTATGCCGACGAACTCGTTCCGTCGGGAATTTAGTCAGTAAAAGATTTTCTGACGAAGTGGCAATCTTACGCCGACGGATTTGGTTTGTCTAAAAAATTGTGAAATGTTGTAGTGATTGTAACACCTTGTATTTTTCCAAAGCCTATTTCCTATGATCTTGTAAATGTACATCTCTTATTAAAAATTACATTCACGTTAACTATATATAAGCTTTTCTTTTTAAAAAAAATACAAATATTCTTTCGATATAATTCTGAGTAGCAATTTCATATCTACATCCATATTAAATATTCTTTCAGTGACCCTATAAAGTGGATGTCCTCATATGAACTTACCTGTGACATCCATAAAATTACAAATTAAATCATATGAAATATTTGCATCATTTCAGATACTAACAATTAACAATTATATGATCAAAATCAATTTCATAATTTTTAGTTTTAGAACGTTGATCTTATATCAATTTCCTATACCTTACACATTTCATTATTTCCTAATAACTTTTCTTCCAATAATTCTATACATCGCATTATCGTCCTTGCATCATGAATATTGTTTCATTTGTAATCTGGTTTAACTCGTCACTATACGATTTATTCCTTATAACTTCAAAATTGATTGGTCTCCTTTAAACAATTTCATACAATAGACCATGTCACATTGAGATTATTTCATAACTATTTCTACTCCATGAATATACTCAATTTATATTAATATTATTATTTTACAACTCATAGAGTTTACCCCATAATTTATTTCCTCTACACATATAAATCATATGATATTTTCCTCTCTCAACCACCTTTAATACATATCGTAACTCATTATGTAAACATGTCTAATTCACATCGTTATTTAATTCATGTCACCTTTTCACTTCCCCAACATTTTTTTTATTTATAATACATCATACTTTAGTCATATAACACTTGATATTTGAGAAGTTTTCTCAATTCAGTATTCATTCCACTTGTTTCACGTCCATTTCTATTATTTATAATTTATCGCATAACCTTTCATCAAGATATGCTTAAATCTTTTTTTTTCTTTAAACTTTATCAGTAGGGCTAATTGAATACTCACTCATTAACCTATCAACACAACCAAACTCATATACACATTGCTCCTTTACTTGTTATCGTTAATACTAAATACATGATCTATACACGACATGATGTTGTGAGGTATATGAAAATGGTTGAACTATTACACGTCTCTTGGACATGAGCCGAGCCCAATGAGGCTTTTTGTAGAGACGCACGTGCGGAGTGAAGACCACGAAAAGATGGTGTAAGAGTTCGTTGACAACCGTGCTCAACACTTCGTGGTATGTTCGTTCAACTATTTTCTTTTGTAAGTTATTATTTTCTTGAATTAAATTTGATGATTTCTTTTTTAATTTTCAGGAGATATATAATAATCGGTTGAGGGAGAGATACGGGGATGATCTTTCGACCTCCTGAATTTTGATCCGGATTTGTGGATGGAGGCAGGATTGTCGGGTAGACTTGATAAAAATCAGATGTGCGGACTCTCTAACACTACGGTTGAGAACTTGCAGTTAGCCCATAGTGTCTTATCGGTTGGGATCTCTCAATCACTATCAAGCACTCAGTCTCAGGATTTTGTGGCCTTGCAACAACACAGACTCATCTCACCGAAAAATATGAGTAACTCTCTATGCATTATGAACAATTTCATCAAATGATCATGGAAATGAGATCAAAGATGAGAGGTACGTGTGCACCTCTATTTTGGCAGTATGGACCCTGGAACGTGTAGCCTCCTCCTCCTCCTCCAACACTGCCATTGTTCTAGTATAATTTGTATTCGTATAAATAAAATTGTAATGAATATTTGGATTTTATATTATTCAATTTTATTTTTGCACATTTCAATTTTATAAAATTTTATTTGTTTAATTATTTTCTTTTTTTATTATTCTATACAAGTTATATTAATTATTCTGTGCAATTTTATTTTTAAAAATATTTTTTAATTATCACAGATGAAATTACAAATGTAAACAAGTCGTCGGTATTTTTCAGAGAGTTGAAAAACATTTACTGCATATACCACAATCACCGATGGAATTATTCAAGAGAGTTGGGAAAACATTATTGGATATGCCACTATCACCGATGGAAATATACCAACGGAATAATTTCGTTGGCATACTTCCAACGAGATTTTTTTTTTGCACACATTTTCCGTCTGTAAAACCATAGGTTTTTAATTTTTTTTTACTGACAGAATTAGAGATAGATGATGGAATTACCGATGAACATTATACCGATAGAATAATTCCGTCAGTGAATTAGTTAGTAAAATTTTCACTAACAAAGTGGTAATCTCACGCCGACGGAAAAACTCCATTGGTAAAACTGTTAAATGTTGCAGTGTGTTTAATCACCTCTTTGCTTCACAATTGCACTGTTAATTACTGTTCTTTACAGATAAAAATCACCGATAAATTGAAAAGTAGTCGGTGTTATTTGGCAGTTTTCTGAAAAAAATTAGATTAAATTAAAATTTTAAATTAAATATCACAGACGGAATCACCGACGGATTGAAAAGTCGTCGGTGATATTTGGCGATTTCTGAAATTTTTTATTAAATTAAAAATTTTAATTAAATATTACAGACATAATCACCTATAGAATAATTAAAAATATTAATATTTTATTAACCGTCGGTAAAACGCACCAATAAAAAGCCTAGAATCTCTAATTTCACAACAAACCCATCTCCTTTCTTCTTCTTCTTCTTCTTCTTCTTCTTCTTCTTCTTCCCCATATGTAAAAAACATCAATTTCCATTTCTTTTTCTTCTCTCCTCTCCTCAACTCCTTCTCTTCTCTTCCATGCTCACGTATGTCTTCTTCTCCTTTTTTTTTTCTTCTTAGTATTTTTTTAATTAGTAAACTTTATGAATTTTTTTTTCTCTTCTTAGCTTCACTTGCAACTATATTAAGTAAGATTTTTTTCTTCTTTTTTTTCATGTTTTTTCATTATATTTGTTTTTTATTTTATTTTTAATTGTTTTTGTTCTTAATAATTGTATGAATGTTGTTGTAAGATTTTTTTTCATATGAGATCAATTTTTAGTTGATTTATTTATTTGTTGCAAATTTGTTTGAGTTGATTTTCTTCTTTCTTTTTCCAAGCATTTTGAGTATTATAGAGTGTTGATTTATATTAATTTATTTATTTTATAGTTTTGTAAAATAAATTTTTTTAAAAATATTTTTAAATAATTACCGATAGAATTACATATGGTATTTTGCCGAGGGAAATACTGACAGAATGAAGCGGATAATTTTTTTATGCACTTTTTTTGTCAGTAAATCCATCGGTAATAATATGTTTTTATTACCAACGGACTTACCGATAAACAAAAAATTACTGATGAAAGATTCACCGACGAAATATCTCCGTCGATAATATCGTTGGTAAATTAATTACCATCGGAATGATAGTGCAAATACCGACGGAAAAATCCGTCAGTAAATATAAAAATTGTGGTAATGTTTGAAAAATAAAATTATAATTATTACATCCAATGAAAGAATTTGAACTCATATGGAGGGTATGATTAAAAGTATATTAGTCATTATTCTTTAAAGTATTTTTTAAAAAATATATATTAAAATAATATTTTTTATTTTAAAAAAATTATTTTTTACATCAACAAAAATAAAAAAAATTAAATTTTCATTAAACATTATTTGAACGCAATTCTAAACAGCTACAGTGATAATTGATCCACAACATTCATCGTTGCAGGGAAAGAAATAAAAGGGAGAGAATCGTATTATATGGAAACAACAATGAAGACCGAGTCGTCGGGATTCTGAACAATTACTAACACTGAGGCAGATCAACTGGAGGTGGTGGCAAAGTAGATTCCGGGGTCGGTCCATTCTCAACCACGAAAGCGGTGGCTAATCCAAAGGGCAAGTGCACATCCAGATGACAGTGAAAGAACCATACACCTGGATTGTTGGCTGTAAATCTTATGACTCCCCATCCTCCCACCGGCACATTAATAGTGTTCCGTGATTGTGGATTGATAAGGTTGAACTTCTTAGGGTCGTTGACAGGATCATAATTTCCAAACCCTTGAGCCAACACATGGAAATTGAAACCGTGAAGATGTATGGGATGATTCTCCACACCAAGTAAGGCTGTGTTCTGTAAC
>Ga0325414_1005354_pt1 | contig 13549 bp, 10 predicted proteins | sample PopdelMetagenome_8_FD_206183 | JGI IMG/M metagenome (GOLD analysis project Ga0325414, IMG submission 206183) | Populus deltoides microbial communities from Bellville, Georgia, United States - Leaf-PdKOR-R3 | ecosystem: Host-associated > Plants > Phyllosphere > Phylloplane/Leaf | place: USA...
AATTATTAACCTAGTCTAGTATGTTTTGATCTTTTTTAAATCTAAATCTATTTTATTAATTCATAAAAATATTTATTTGGTCATTTATATAGTTTATTTAAATCCCATCTACTTCTAGTTATATCATATTATCATTCAAAGACTAGAACCTAGCCGTATTACAATACAAAGAGAATTTTTTTAATGCATATATTAGAGAACGAATGATTTGTCTAAAATGTTGTCAAATGAGATTTAAAGTGCGTTTGGAATTGAAAGTGAATAGTGGTATACGTTTCAAAAGGTAATTTGCCTTGTAAGATAGAAAAAATAAATATAAAATAAATAAAAATATTCTTGACTTGAAGAGATAGATAAAGGTACAAACATTTTTTCTTTATTCCACTAACTCTTTTATTTCGAGATAATGATAAATATTTATTTCTTTTAAAATTAGATTGAAAATATTTTAAATTTATGAAAAAAAAAATTGATTCGTTGTCCTATAAAAGTAAGGATAAGGGTTAGTTTTCATGCCAATAAATTTCCATCCACACAAGTTAAAATATGGCTTGGGGAGGAGATAAATGATGCAAAGTGCTTGAATTAATCCGTTCTAAGCATGAAAAGCTGTGATAATAAATTCATCAAACCAACTCCAATAGCTTACTTTTCATGTGACAGTGACCATAGTTTTTGTCTGTCCATCTTCAATTTGAAGGTCCATCTCATTCAACTGTATCCTCTCCTCCCTGATTGATCTCTTAGCTAGCTGAACAGTTCTGCTATAACACCTATGGAGTTATTCATGATTTTGAGAATTATCCCAGAAAACTGTGGAATTAATTTTTTATATAAAAAAAGGGTTTTAACTGGGTTTATTAAATCGATTTTCACTCGGTTTTATTTAAAATTCAACCCAAATCAAATCTAGATAAGTGGATAATCTTCCTAAATTAAACCGAGTTTAATACTTAAAACGAGTTGCAAAGAATATTATTGCATGCTAGTCCAAGATTTTGGTTGTTGAAACAGGCAATGTCTCCCTTTTGATAGTGGCACTGTAATTTTTAAGACTGGAGAGTGGTGAACAGGATAATGTATTTGTATGATTTGATAGTCAATAAAATTGCAATCTTTCCATGGTAAGAATAGTTATGAGACCTTAGAGGTATGACTCAGTCTCAGAGCTACTTTGTGGATTACAGCAATAAACTTGAATTTTATTATTATTTTTAAAAAACAAGAATAATGTTGTTTTTAATTTTTTTTAGAATCAAACACAATATTATTTTAATAAAAAGAATTTATTTTTAAGTGAAATTTATTTTAGAATAGGCTATTTATAATTGTGGTAGTAATTATTTTTTAAAATATTTTATATTTATTAAAATAATATTATAAATATGATATTAAAAACATAAAAAAAAGAATAGAATTAAAAAAAAAAAACTCAGGCATTCAATGAGGCAATTGTAAGTTTGCATGGCATTTCATTTCGAGTTTTTTTTTTTTCTGGATTTAATCAAAATAGATAAAACATATCCACAAGATCATTGAGACATAACTTAATAAATGCTGAAAAAGAAATTTAAAAATTTAAAAATAAATCACATAATAAAGGAAACAAAATGATAGGCAGTAATAAAAACATGAAAAGATAGATAAGAGAGAGAGAGGGAAAGAGTGCAATGAAGTGGTGTTGATTTTTCTAGTTTGTGATAAGTCACTCTCCACACAAGTGGGTGTTAGTACTTAGTACACATTTGCCAAGAAACATGAATTGAAGAGAAAAAAAAGGACCTCTCTTTCTCTCTTTTTACCAAGGCTTTAGCTCATAGACACTGTAATCACTAATCACACTCTTAACTTTCCTTTTTGCTTGAGAAAATTTTGCATTTTGAGCTTCTGGGTTGTCATTATACTGATAGAGTAACAAGACCCTGAATTTGGTTTTGAATTTAGACATCTTTGAATCGGAGAAAGCAGAAACAAGTTTGGTTGTTTGGTGTGTTTTTATTCAAATGATGATGAATTGTGGAGCAGTGAATGCTACTACTCCTTCTTCAACTTCTTGGTCTGCTTCTCACAGCTCCAAAGTCCCCATGTAAGACAATTCTCTCCCTCTCTTTTTCTCTGGTTATGAACTTTAGTGAGAATTTGAGTTGTGGGTTGTGTAGAATTCTGGATTTTGTTTGGTGTGGTTGTAGAACTTGATGTGAAAGTTGATAGTTTGATGTGTTTTCTTTGTTTCTTGCTGTCATAGGTTGTTGCCTAGGGCAATTTGTACTACACAAAGGATGTGTTGTGTCTCTGGTGTTCATGTGGATGCTTGTGTTAGTTTTAATGTCTCAAGAAATTGTGCTGTAGCTAAAGACTCATTGGGTTGGTCTGGAACTTCACCATCTTTATATTCTAAGCAGCCATTCAACAAATTTTTGTTGCCTTTGAAAGCATTAGTGACATCTACATCTCAAGATTTTCCCATTGCATCACTTATCGGTGAAGAAAAGGTAGGAGTTTTGTTGCTTAATCTTGGCGGTCCAGAGACTCTTGAAGATGTGCAGCCTTTCCTTTTTAATCTTTTCGCTGACCCGGTAAGAGACTCTTGCTTTTGCATTTGATTTGAGAGCACAACTGTACATATACATTTTGATTTAGGGACCGGAATGGATGTAATAGTATTTTAGGCCAAATAGATATATATCTTTAGGCACTTAGAGTTTCGGACTGTCTGTTATGCTATGCATGATCGAGTAAGGGATGCTGCTAGCTCGCTTCATTTTGTTGACACAGAGTGCATCTTGTACTAGTACCAACCAGTTGAGATAATCATGAAATTTTGTTACGTTGATCATTTTCATTAATGATTCTCTACCAAATTTAATTCTATTCATCTTACTTTCTAATATAACAGGACATTATAAGACTGCCAAGGTTGTTTCGATTTCTTCAAAAGCCCTTGGCCCAATTCATATCTGTTGCGAGGGCACCAAAGAGCAAAGAAGGCTATGCTTCAATTGGTGGTGGCTCTCCTTTGCGGCAGATTACTGATGCACAGGCATGATCTTGTTTTTCCTTTTCAAATAAGCTTGTGTTTTCTTAGTAGTTTATATTTGTTATCTCAATATCTCGAGCATTAAAATAATTGAATAGAATCAGAACAAGGTAGCTGATGGGAAGTCATTCCTGTGCTGCCAGGCACATACACACCTTAAGAGCATTTTGCTTGGAAATTGTTTTCCTTGTTTTCCCAGGCAACTGTTTTCTTGTTTTAAATGTCCTTTCTTGTCTATTGTCTTCATTCAGGCTGAAGAATTGAGGAAATCCCTGTGGGAAAAGCAAGTCCCAGCAAAGGTATATGTTGGTATGCGCTACTGGCACCCGTTCACTGAAGAAGCCATCGAACAGGTACTCCTTTGAGCTTCAGTTCAGTTACTAAGTTCTTTTCTGGTAACATTCAGTGAAATCTTAATACACCGTACCATTATGTGAAAGCTTCTAATATCTTAATACTCCTCTATGGATTTGAAATACTTTCTCCAGTCATTCCTAAAGTAAAAGATAAACATGCCTCCTGTAAGCTTCATTATCTGATATATGGGATTTGAATGAAGATGTTGTGGTTCGAATTACATCTTTTTATTTCCTTGTAGATAAAAAGAGATGGAATCACAAAGCTCGTTGTCCTTCCCCTTTACCCACAGTTTTCAATATCAACTAGTGGTTCAAGCCTTAGACTTTTGGAGAGTATATTCCGGTGATTAAAAAGCACATGCTCTATCCATTTGTGATGCTCCAAAAATGTAATCTAATTTTGATGCTTTCTAATGGTCAACCAGGGAAGATGAATATCTTGTAAACATGCAGCATACTGTGATACCTTCATGGTACCAGCGTGAAGGATACATCAAAGCTATGACAAATTTGATTGAAAAGGAATTAGAAAAATTTGACCGTCCTGAGCAGGTAATACCTTGTTGAACGCTTTTGAAGGATCATGTTTGTCAAATTTAATTTCATGGTTCTTTTATTGATCTCTCACAGCTAATTTGAGTTTCCATATTGACTTGCTTCTTTTCTTGTTGTTTGTAAATTAAAAATGTGGAAAAGTACTAAAGTACAGCTGGGAGCTAACCGAGTACTTGTGGATGTGTTTGTGTTTGTGTGTGTTCGTGCCACTCTTGTATTTGTCTATATCAAAACATTTTAATTCCTTGTTGTTGCTTTAAATACTTTTAATTGTACCTTTGCATAAAAAATTTAACCTCAATCTGAGCATGTGCAATATAGGCTGTGATCTTTTTTAGTGCACACGGTGTGCCACTTGCATATGTGGAAGAAGCTGGTGATCCTTACAAGGCAGAAATGGAGGAATGCGTGGATTTGATAATGGAGGAATTAGAAAAGAGAAAGATCATAAATGCATACACTCTTGCATATCAGGTATTCTTGATGTCTTCTGAGTTGTTCTTGGTGTATTTTGATTCACAAATTATCGATAACAGTATGTGACTAGTTGACTTGCATAACATGCATGGCTTAAAAATCCTTGGCTGTATTGGAGAAAAGTTAAAGTGTGGACTCCACTTTGAAACAACAGTATGTTCCTTTTGAAAACCTCATTTGATTCCTTTTGAAAACCTCATTTGAAAATGAATCAAAGAATTTTTTTTATTTTTTGAAAAAAAAATGGATTAAAGAGCTGCTTACAATTTTCTTTACTTTGCTTGTGATAGCTGCCAAAGATTGTCGATTCACAATAGAAACATCCTTGGTTGAGAAAACTGAATATTTGGCAGGAACAATAAAATAGTTCTGATTGTGGGACTAGCTGACTTTCTGAAAGCAAGTTCATATTGCTGATATTTATTGGAGTCTAAAAAATGGCTCAGAAACTTAGCTGTTTCTATTTTGAAACTTATACCCAAGTTGCGGTGGTGGAGAGCATATAGCATACTGGCTTTTAAATAAAGAGATGGCAGAGACAGTTGGAAATAAGAAAGAGGAAGGAGTTGTCATATGAAATCTTTAACTCGGTCACAGTTCTGGCCAAGTGTTTTGACTATGAAGTTGATTGACTATGCTATTGAACAGCACATAGAAAAACACAAAACTAAGCGGTAGAGGCATCATCTTATGGTAGCATCTGATTTATATTTCTGAGTGGAGAGGATAGATACTAGAAACAAAAAGTTGGTGTCAAAATAATGCATTAACACTAAAAGAATGGTAATAATATGTAGAGATATCGGTGGAGATATTCACATATGTGACCTCCCAAGTGGAATTAAGCTGCCACAGTAGCTATAAGGGGCCCTTTTTGTATTCTCCATGAATATCTCTGTGAGGTTTTTGTTTGCATATTGTAATAGCTTAATACTGAAGACTTGAATGTCCTTTCAAACAACATCATCTCTCTTTTGCCAACATGATGAGGCGATGCATTCCAGAGTGGAATATTGAAGCTGTATCCCTTTGCCTACAGAATTATTGGGGACTGTCAATATCCAAAAATCCATAATGGAAGTAGCACAACCCTGCAACTAAGAAACATAATTACCAGAAAAATATGAACATTCTAAGGGTTCATAAATTATCAAGAAATCTTCTTTCTCCATATCTAGTGAGATCATCCTTTTTCTTTCTCCTTTCCTGGCCATAGTTTCAGGTTTCATCCACCAATCTGCTCCATCAACATTTTCTACAACATCCATTAATCTTAGATATGAATGAGGAAACCTCACAAGGACCCACCTTCAGGAATCCCAAACAGAATTGCTGACATTCCTAATATCATATATACATTACCAAGTATGCAAAACCAAATCATCTTCTTCATAGCAAATATGGATTGAGTGGAGTAACTTGTACTCACTGGCAGAAGGAATATATGTTACAGCAAAGCATTTAGTCCTGATATAATCACCACAAGGATTAGAAAACTTGACTAGTTCACGGGAGTTATGTTCACACACAAAAATACCCCCCTCCCCTCTTCTAAGACGTTTCAAGTCATGACCAGAAGGAATTACACTGGCATCACCATAACCATCCAAAAACAACTCAAACTTATCACATAACCCTACCACTACCATCCATCATCATGAAACATTGAGTTTCTTTCATGATTTCTATTTCCAGTCTAAATGAGATGACAGTCTAATCTTATTTAAAATTGAATTTACTTGTAATAAACTGTACTAATACTGCTAGAAAAGTTTGTTGCTTTATTTTTGTTTTTCGAGTAAATATCTTCTATGATTTGATGAATTCTGTCGCAAGCATGTCGACACTAAGGCCTGAGGTTTCTTTTTTTCCTTTTATTTTTCCATGTTACATGCTCTTCTTTTTGCATTCAAATTTCACTGAGAGTCATTGATGGTCTGGATATTCTAACAGAGCAGAGTTGGACCTGTGGAGTGGTTGAAACCATATACTGATGAGACAATCATTGAGCTTGGGAAGAAAGGGGTAAAACGTCTTTTGGCTGTTCCAATTAGGTAATCAATTTTTCTATAACCAAGTTAAGAAATTGAACTTATTGTATTTTTTACTAGAAGTTGTTGGTTCACTGATCGCTTGATGTTTTAATTTATGCATTGAAGTTCTCAAAACTTCATTCTCTGATTCACAGCTTTGTTAGTGAGCATATCGAGACCTTGGAAGAAATTGATGTTGAGTACAAAGAGTTGGCTCTCAAGTCTGGTATAGAAAAATGGGGACGTGTTCCTGCACTAGGATGTGAGCCAACCTTCATTTCAGATTTGGCTGATGCAGTGATTGAGAGTCTTCCATATGTAGGAGCTATGGCAGTCTCAAATCTAGAAGCTCGACAGGTACCCTTATTAATCTTTTCAACAATTTAGAAGTCAAATAAGATGCTTGAAGTTTTCTGTCAATGGATGCCAGCATGTAACTTCTCAATGCCAATGAAACTTTTCTTCTCCAAGATTGTTAGTCCATGTGTACTTTCCTGTCTCACTCATTCTGTCCCTCTGAGCATGTATGTGTGTAACACATTTGTGTTTATATAGATGAAATGAACTTTAAAGACCTTCCATCATAATAACTACAGTTGCCTACCCCAAGTTAAACATGAACCCTGAAGGGCCCAACAGTGTCTGCTTTCACAAAAGCTATTTCCCCTTCCCAGTCCTTGCCTCTTTAATTTATGTCCATCCTATTTGCATTTGCATCTCCAAATTAGCTGAGTTATGACTGGTTGGGCTATTTCTGAATTTCAAATTTTTGCTCCTTTGGCATCCCCATTAAATTAAGCAGAAAGGCATTAATCACTTTTATGACTACAGGATTATTTTTTGAACACTCATATTTCACTTCTTTTCTCATTGAATTGGAAACCTTCTCCATCGTTATCTAGAGGAAAGCATGTTAGGATGGTTTTTATCTCTTTGTTTCTGTGCTGATGAGCTGCATATTTTACCACTGATTTTTTCTCTGATAATTGGTTTGGGATTTTCTGCAGTCTTTAGTTCCGCTTGGCAGTGTAGAGGAGCTGCTGGCAGTTTATGATTCGAAGCGAAGAGAGCTACCATCGCCTGTGACGGTTTGGGAATGGGGTTGGACAAGAAGTGCAGAAACCTGGAACGGGCGAGCAGCTATGCTGGCAGTTCTTGTTCTATTGGTTCTTGAAGTCACCACCGGGCAGGGGTTTTTGCACCAATGGGGTATTTTTCCATCGTTCCATTGAACACCACTACACAAGACCTTTCTTATGCCTGGTGTAAATTTTGTTACCTAAGTCAAGACGCATAATTTCTTATGATTTCTTATGCATAATACGACTTTAACTCGTATATATGCTGAATCGAACACTCTGGCATTGTTGTCGAAGTTCATAATTGGTGGGATTTGGGTTAATAGCATAGGCACTGGCAGTGCAATCCTTCAATGGGTCAAAAGATAAAAAAAAATTGTATTACAGAGTTATATTATTTTTCATCTAATTACAGAATGTTCTTTGATTTACCACATGTTAACTTTCTGTCATCACATCGTCCGCATCGAGTCTAAGCCCCTTCCTGCAGTCAACTGAGAATATAGCAGCGACTAGGCAAGCCATGCTTGCTTCATGCTTCTCTTAGATCCCCTTCATGTCCTTGAACTCAATTATACATTGCTACATAACCCCTGCTGCTTAAATTGCCCCTTAATGTCTTTAAAGTAAATGCTTACATCAGGTTCCGACCACCCTGGGTTTTGGCTGGGTGGTCGAGCCTGGCATGGTTTGCTTCCAAGAAGGTTTGAACTCCCATAAATTATTCCCAAATTGCATTTTCAGATGACAGATATTTTCTACCTTACAATCCATCCATCATTTCTTAAAGTTGAAATCCGAAGGGGGAAATCAATGATGCATTACATGAACAATGATAAAAGTTGGAACATCCAAAGTTTCAGGTTCACAAATTCAAAGGCTTATGCAACAGTTACTACCTATTATGATACACATGAATAGAGAACTACTAAGGTTCATATGACTAGTGAGTTTATGTAATAATTAAACATAGGCCATACGGCTCAACTGATTTGATACTCTCCACTTGCATGAACCTCCTTGACCCTCTTGTCATATTCATCCTCGTCATCTTCCTCTTCTACCTCTGCATCGATGTCTTCCTCTTCATCTTCTTCAACTTCCCAACCGAAACCTTTGACAGGCTTGGATGATGGAGGCTGTTGTCTTGCCTCAGCCACAATTTTCATTATCTCATCCACACTTTGAAGAGAAAAGCTTGGATTATCTCTCTGGTAATAGATGGCTTGTGCTGGCTCCGTCAGTTCCTTTGGCAAGTTCTTTAAGAACCATGGGTGGCTTTTAATTTCTGAGAGTGAAATTCTCTGTAACAAAACTCATCAATTTTCAGACACCGATTTACAGAAACTTAGTACTGCAAAATCATGCCATTTAGAGAATTATACCCTGGAAGAGTTTGCAACGAATATGCGAGATAGCAGGTTTCTGCAAGCTTGAGATACATGAACATAGTCAGGGATTTTGTATTGCACAGCCATTATTCTCTGCAAAAACATCACAAGAAGGCAAAAAAGATCAGTGATAACTCATGGATTCTTTCAGAACCGGATATAATAGAGATGTTCACCTGAATTGTTTTCCTAAAATTTCTAGGGTCGTCTTGGTCTTCAAATGGGTATGCCCCTACCAGCATCACATAAAGAGTAACTCCACATGACCAAACATCTGCCAGCTGAACCAGAAAAGGAACAGAATATTGAAATAGAACAAGTTACTACTTGAAGGTAAATCCCACTTGTGCGTAAACAAATTGGAGATGGCCCCAGGAACCAGAGATTGAAGAATGCAGTGCAGAAAAGAAGAGCCAGTGAATGGAATCAATGTTATCTTGACAGAATTCTGAAAGAAAAGCAAGCGCAGCATCTTGTGTTTTTCACCTCCAAAGCATGGAGAGTTAGTCACTGTTCATCATTTGCTAGAATTTATTCATAGTCTAATTATTTAACCATTTTCTAGGTCATCTGTAGAATCAGATCTTCAACACAGTCTACAATATACATGATCAAATTTGGGGGATTGGCCTTTCTACATCCAAAACCAAGTTCACCAGCAAAGCCCCCAGCACTTCAGCCTCCTACACCTTGTTGGTCACATACATGAACACAACTACTCAAGAATATTGACCAAGTAACTGTAACTGAATATCAAATCATTTCTGTTATTCAAGATCTTTCAGATAAAAAAATTTGCCGAAACTTGAAATGATACAGCAACTGGGGCATGCCATTCAAAGCCTAATCTTCTCTGATATCATCTTTTTATATATTTTTTGTCTTCAATTTGAGCTTTATTATTGTACAGATCATGGTTTCTGAATTCAATCTGATGACAAAAGTTAGTAATGCAAGCTCAAGTGACAAATCAATCAGCAGTTCATCAGCTAGTATTAATCATACTAATAGTGCCTATTGGTCAACACTTGCACAAATCCAAACACAAAGCAACCTCTTCAAGATCTGCCAAAACCCATTTTAGAAACCACATCACACATGGACCTGAAGTGTCTATAAAGCCAATTGTTCGCTAAAAAGATAACAAGGCCATATAGAACAATCAATAGGATATGATATAATCTTTTATTGGCATTGCATGTGCATTCAAGCTTATCCTTTCATAATATATTCTGGGAAATAAAAAAAATGACCACCAGGAAATAAACCAAAATGCATCACATCTCCTAACTCAAATAAGAAACCATGTGCTTAATGCTTGAAAATGAAAAATGCCCTAACACAGAGACAAAAGTTCACAATCTTGCTCATAAAAGAAATGGATTCATACTTGTCCCAGCTAGCACCTAACCCTTTTCATATGGTTGGATATTGGAAAGAGGATTAGATCATTCAAGATAGTGCTGGCTTCACTAGTGATGAACAACAAAAGTGCAGATGTGGATTAGAAAGTGGGTTTTGTTGAAGCTAGAACAAGACCAATTCCTTTTGGAGCTTATTTTCTATGGTGACTGGATATTCAATTTGACAACAAGAAAAGATTGAACGACAAAACAAACTTACCTTGCCATCATACTCTCTCCGAGAGAGAACTTCCGGTGCTATGTAAGCTGGAGTTCCTACCGTTGATTTCGGCCTTGAATGCAGCAAAGAGGACTAAACCAATACGGAACCAAAAATGTCAAGAACATTAAGAAAACACTCTGTAGCTTATAACCAAATTAACAAATCAAGTGTGATTAAGTGAGTTCCAAACCTTAGAGTAACCGAAATCACAGATTTTCAAGCGAGGTGCCGGACTTCCATCTAACAGTGTGTTTTCCAGTTTCAGATCTCTATGGCAGATTTGCTGTTAAAGAACCAAAAAAACTCCCATAAACACATTCAACAATTGTACCAGTTTCTTGTGATTAGGCAGAAAAGGTGAGATTTATCATAATTATAAGAAGCTCCGAGATTTGCTTATACCATGTTGTGACAGTAATTAACCCCAGAGATCAGCTGCTGAAAGAAATATCTAGCCTGAAAAATTCAAACAAATGACAAAAATCCCACTGGAATACTACCAAGTAAATGCAATTAATGAATTAAAACAAAAGGAATCAGAGAGAGTGAGAGAGATTTAACCTCATCTTCACTAAATCTACCAGCATTGCAGATTCTTTCAAAGAGTTCTCCACCAGCAGCATACTCCATCACAATTGCCAAGTGTGTTGGGGTCAAAACCACCTGCAAAAAGATTGAGTTCCCTTCCTTAATTAATAATCAAACAGGATTACTTTTTTAAATTGTAAAAATTAAACCCCATTTCATATACTTGCCTCCTTGAACCGAATTATATTGGGGTGCCTTAATGATCTGTGATTTATAATCTCCCTTGCCACGTTCTCATCTATCTGAAAACCCAAAAAATTCTCAATCTTCCTTCTTGGTATTTCACAAGACAAACAAAGAACCAACAACTTAGATATATCATTATCAAACTTTTTAAGGATGCTCCATATGAAAAAACACAAGACTTTCTCTAGAAAAAGGTAATTTTCTCAGGAACCAAACAGAAAAAAAGTCAAAGGAGTTACAAGAGAAGAAAACAATTACCTTATGACCTCTTTCAATGTATTTCATGGCAACAAGTTCTTTGGTCTCTTTGTGCCTCAAAAGCCTTGCTACCCCAAAATTCCCAGCTCCTAAATCCTTCACCAACTCATATTTCTCCATCTTCTTTGTCACTCACTATGCAATATGCCTTCTTGCTTTTGCTCAACAAACGTTATGCTGCTCCCTGCAATATGCACGTGTAGATTATTACATGCAGACTCTCTTCCCTTTATACTTATAGCCTGCTCATTTCTTGGTGTCGCTCATGCAGGTGTGATTCTCTTTAAAAATCTGTATATAAAATATAAAGAAATATTTGTACAAATATATTATAAAATATGAGAAATTCTTTTTTTCTTTCTTTCTTTAATCTCAACCGTTTGTGATAACATTTGTGTCATTTCTTTGTATCTTTCTCCTAGTTTAATCTCGTGGGAATGGTCAATGGTCTGGCCCTCGAATACAATTTTTTTTTTCTTTTTCTAAGATTAGGATATCTTCTTTTTTTTCCAAGTAAAAAATGGGAATTCTTCTTGTGAATTTTTTTCGATCTAGTCTTAAATTATTTATTTTCAAAATTCATGCATTCATGATTTCTTGTTTTTCAAAACTTATCCAAGAATTTTCAATCTTTGGCAGAAAAATATCGTGCAAGGCCCTTTTTCTATTAATTTGATGACCAAGTGCATCTTCGGATTAATTAATCTTTATAGATCAAGATTAAGTTTATTTCTCAATCTAGTTGAAAATAAACTACTTTTCTTTTTCTTTTTTTTTTTAGGATAAGAGATATTCTAAACTAACTTGCACGATAATTAAAAATAAATTATTTTTTCTAGTAATCTTAAGGATGTATCTTTGTCTAGTGTATTAAGAAGATTTTAATAAATTCTCTTGGATTTTAATTTTAAAATTTAAATTCAAGAAACAAAAAAGAATCTTAGTTTTTTATCTACAACTAATTTTTTAATATGAATATTCTATCAGTATTTTTGTTAATAAGTAATTTTACTGATTAAATTACCAACAAATCTGATATTTTTAAAAAATCACTTGCTAACAACAAGTTTCTATCGGTTCTTTATATACCGATAGAAATATAACCTAAATTAATATTAAACTAAAATATTCATGCAAAAACTAAATAATTTAAAAAGATTTAACTTTGGCATGTATTGGAATACTATAATTTAGAGAGTGAAAGGCTAAGAGGGAAGGACAGTGACTGCACATGGAGGGGGTGTTAAGTTATTAAAAATTGCTGGGGAAAAGAGGAAAGAGCATGGGAATCCATGACGAACAGCTTGAATCCAACCACTGCCTCTTCATTCTTCATCAGTTTTTACACTTTCTATTTGTTTATTCTTCATTTTTAGGGTTTTGGATCTCTAAAAACGCCGGTGTGCTAGGAAGCACAACACGGCAATCTTGACTTTTTGCATGCAGAGGGATCATCACTTCACTTGGATCGACCCCCCCTCTTGACTTTCAAGCTTCATTCACACTTTGTCTTCCTATTTCTTTGCTATTTAAATATCTCTTGAATAAAGTTGTGCTTCGTGTATAATTAATGGGAGTTAATCAAAATCTAATATTAAGTATTGAAAATGATATAATAAAATTTTCAGATTAAGGATCAGTTCATTAGAATTCGAAAAAATAAGTAAGTATTTTTAACCATCAAAGCTTATCCTTCAAATTATATAATTATTAACAAGAGACGTTATCAAAACATAAAATTAAATAACTAAATTGGTCTGGTAAATTCTTTTAATTATTTGAATTTGAAAAGTCAAGAAAATTAATTAATCATTTGTTAAATAAGCATGTGTGAAGTAAATGCTCATGTGTCCATGGCCATCTGTTCTGTCTTTGTCACATCATTAATTTTGGGTGTTTTTCAGCGGAAGAAAAAAGTGCATGAATCTCTTAATTTCCTCCCATCTTCTCTTCTCAGAGA
>Ga0325414_1005355_pt1 | contig 13549 bp, 5 predicted proteins | sample PopdelMetagenome_8_FD_206183 | JGI IMG/M metagenome (GOLD analysis project Ga0325414, IMG submission 206183) | Populus deltoides microbial communities from Bellville, Georgia, United States - Leaf-PdKOR-R3 | ecosystem: Host-associated > Plants > Phyllosphere > Phylloplane/Leaf | place: USA...
TTAGCAATTTAAAATAATAAAAATAATTTTTTAATATTTTCATTTTTAGTTAGTGACACAAATTTAAGTTTTATTATATATCTAATATAAAGATTTTTTTAGTTAACTATATACTTTTGTCAGGATAATTTTTTTATTTAATTTAATTTAAATGAACTAAAATAATATTATACAATTAGATTATCCCAAATATAAAATATCAAGGTGATTGTTATAAATTATGGTCTTGATTTTTCTTCTTATGAAAAATATTTATAATCTTGATGTATCTTTTATTTTTTTGGTGAAGAAATATGTCTTTATTTTTAAAAAATGAACATATTTTTCATTCAAAAAGTAAAAAAAAGGGTATATATATATATATATTATCCTTTATAAAAATATGGATCTTTAGAATTATTTTATGATAAATAATTTTTATGAGAGAGGAGTATAATATCTGAAATGTCTAATAATTTCTTCGCACAAAGACAAAAATCTGATTTCTTTATTTTTAAAGTAAAAATTATTTAAAACTCTAGTTTTTCTAGGAGGGCTTACCGGGCAGAAACATGGACAGAAATATAATGAAATTTTATTTCAAATCTACCATTATAAATTGTTCAAGATTTCTATCTCAATAAGAGTGTCGCAGACAGGAGATGTTATTGGGACAATGGGATATGTAGCAAGTAGTTCATACTAATCAGATGATCTTCTTTCACTTTTAAGATTTTGTGTTTCGTGTTAGAATTCAACTACAACTCTCTCGGACAAGCTTTTCTTGATTCCATATTTGTCCGAGCATGCATAACACTCAAACAAAATCAGATGCACGGAGAAGAGAGTGGTAAAAGCCCGTAAAAGAAGGAAGAAAGGTGAAAGAGGTGGCTTGGTGATCGACGGCAGTGCATTTGGGGAGTTGAAAGAGCCGGAGCCTGGCCCCTTCAAAATAGATAATTAAGTTTTCTAGCATAGTAGAGTGTATGTTTCTTACTGTGATCCAAATTGTTTTCAGAAAACATTTTCCTTCTGGTCATTTGGTCATCATTATCGTTAAATGAATTTTCAATTGTGCTGATAAATCATGAGGTGTAATCCAATGGCTGCTCCCCTTTATGAATCTCATGTTCAAATCCAAAGTAATTCAACATTCAACACATAAATCTCAGCATGAATGGATATTTTCCATCCATGCCACTCAGGGAGGCACGACTACTGGGTCAAAAAAAGCAGCATGGAAATCATTTCCAATACCAGCAGTTGCAAAACAACTAATGATCATCATCATGAGACCTTGCGATTATGGCTTGTCAAACTAAAATAACTCCTCCATCACAGGCACAGCATGTGTTATTGTCATACTAAGCATAATGTGAAGAATACTCGATGCAAGGGAAAAAAATATTCAAAAACATCTGCAAACATAGAAATTAATGCACCTCATACCGACTTCATATTAGTACCAACAAAGAATAAAGACACATACATTGGTACAGGATAAAATTCAACTTCCTCGTCAATTTACTAAAACTCACTTGAAAACCATCGCTTCTGTAACTGAAAATGTAGCTTGATTGCAGAATTCTAGAAGCAATTCAGCATGGTTTAGACAACTTTAGGAAAGCTGACTAGCTGTAGAACATGGGAATGACTCCAATCACAAGACATAAAATGATCTGGGGAGATGCTATCATAAATTGAACAGAGAAGCAAATGCACCTTGACAAGTACAGGGTTTCGTTTCCCAGCAAAATAAAGAGAATTTCCCCATCTCTTCTAATATGACAAAAACAGTGGTTGGTGAAAGGACAAACCAGAGTTATCAGAGGAGCTAAATCCATCAAGCTTACCATCTAGCGAGTTATCTGCCCTCAGACTTAACCAGTTGTGAGAATACCCTGCTCATTGAAACACCAGAGAGATCATCGACACTCGAGGCTTCAAATTTTGCAGCAGAAACACTACTATCAGTATGGCTGAAATTGTTGATTTGCGGAGAGAGCTCGCCAATCATATTAATACTGTTGTCTTCAGGATCGCCTGGAACAACTGCTTGTAGTTGAAGGGCATACTCCAGATTCCACAAGACATCTCCCATAGAAGGCCTGTCAACCCCAAAGTCAGCTAAGCATTTCTCAGCAGTTTCTCCAAACTTCCTAAGTGAATCTGGTCTAATTTTCCCCACAAGAGTAGGGTCTATTATTTCTTCCAGCTGTCCTCTCTTCTGCCATTTCATTGCCCATTCAGCTAAGTTAACCATTTCTCTTGGAAGGGATGGATCTATAACCGGTCTGGCACAAAGAACTTCAAACAATACCACCCCGAATGAATAGATATCTGATTTCTCAGTCAGTTGTTGCCTTCTAAAATACTCAGGATCAAGGTATCCAAAGCTCCCCTTCACTGCTGTGCTCACATGAGTCTGATCAATTTCAGGTCCTGTCTTAGAAAGCCCAAAATCAGCTACTTTGGCCATGAGATTCTCATCAAGCAGGATGTTAGCGGACTTCACATCACGATGTATAACTGCTTTTGCGTAGCCAGTGTGAAGGTAATGAAGTCCTCTAGCTGCTCCAATGCATATCTCAAGCCTGTCCTTCCAACACAAACTGGGAGAACCTGAGCCATAGAGATGACTCTTGAGAGTCCCATTCTCCATGTATTCATAAATCAAGATCATTTCATTCTTTTCATCACAGTACCCAATCAACGAAACCAGATGGCGATGCCGGAACTGAGAGAGCATCTCAATTTCAGTCTGGAACTCTGCAAGTCCCTGTTGGGAGCGTGGATTTCCCCTTTTAACAGCCACTTTTGTACCATCATTCAAAACTCCTTTGTATACCTTCCCAAAACCACCAATTCCAATAACCCAACTCTCATCAAAATTGTTTGTCGCCTCATGAACTGCTGCAAAAGGAATACAATACCCCAAATTAGAATCAAGAGTAGCGGTTGTTCCATTTGAGTATTTACTACCCATGGTGTGAGAATTTCCTCCATTGATGGATAAAGGAATCCACATCTTAGAATTTCCTTGGCGAGCCAGCCTTCTTCTCTTTCTGCAGAACACAAAGAAAATTCCAGCCAACACCACTAGGATAACTGCTCCGATGCTTAAGCCCACTATCACACCAACATTCTTCTTCGAACTTGAATCTGAAACATCAGGAGCTGGCCCACTGAGGCTGCCCAAGGAGTTGTTCATTTTCATGATCTCCAACCCATTTAGAATTGCATTGGGGTAGGCACCAGCAATGGTGTTAGTTGGGCCAATACTCACACGAAGTTTATTGCTGACTGTTGCTGCAGTAACAAAATCCTTATAAAATGCAACAGCCAAAGCATTTGCAAAACTGCTTGGATCTTCATCCTCGGCAACAAGCCAGGAGTCAATGTAAACATTGAAGTAGAGATTGTTAAGACTGCTACTTACTATATCACAGAAGTGAAACCTAACAAGATACTGAAAACCTGGATTCACATTGAACTCCCAGGTCACGTTGAAGTTGCTGTTGGGATCATTCTCTGAGTTCATTCTAATGGCAGTACCATACACAGCATTTGGAGCAGAATCCTGAGTTGCCCCACCAGCTACATACTTGACAGCTGCAATATTGGACACGTTGGTAGCAAGATTATTTCCAACGAGAAAACTTTTGTCAGGAACCCAAGTTCTCCCAAGGGTATCATTCTCAAAGGAAACTGTTGGTCCACCCATGTTCATCCTATAAACCGTTTCCAGTGCCTGCCAGGACAGGCCTTTGAATCTCCCCGCTGGATTAAAAGTCTCGGCATCATCTGTAATGAGCTCATCAGGAACTGAAACGACTTCCAAGGCATTTAAGAAGGCGAACGAATTGCCAGAGGGAGTGAAAGTGATAACAAGATCCTTCGAGGTTACATTAGCTGAAAATTCTTTGACAACAGAAGTCTTCACACTAAAATTGCTGAGGAAGACATGGTTTGGGGTGGAAACATCAAAACTCGCACCGCTCATGTCATAACTACCACTAACAAATGGATTGAAATACAGGCGAATCCAATGCCTCCCAGGTTGACGAATCGAAAAGGAGTACTTTGAGGTTCCGTCAAAGATTCTGGCTGTTTGATAAAGTGGTGAATCATCTCCGGAAGTGACAGATTTCGAACTACTTGCCAAAGTGCTTTTCGGGGTTGAAAGAAAGATTGAGGCAGAGTCATCAGCAACAAAAACACGGCCACCCACTGTAGTATTGGTGGGTGATCCACAATCTATAAGATAATTGTCTACAGGGGTAAATCCACTAGACAAAAATGCCAAGATTAAGACTGTAAGAAGTACACAAATGACAATTCTAGATCCACCACCACCCATCATTTCAAAATCTGGAACTTTATGGAAGAACAAAGGAAATATGGGAATTTATTGAGCTTTAAAATAGAAACTAAGGATTCTTATCAAGGCAGAGCACTAAGTTTGCACTAGTAATCAATAGCAAAACAACAGAAACCAAAATCCATGAAGAGGGCTGAATAAGGAAGTGAAATCAAAATCCAAGATTGTATAATATACCAAAATCAAGCAAAGAAGTTGTGCTTATTAGTTGCAGATATGGAAGAAATCTAAACAGCAATGGATAGAATTGAATAAGAAAGAGTACAAATCTAAAGTTGTCAAAAGCAATACAAGGAAAGGAGCTTGTAGTTGCTGGCAATCACAAATAAATGGAGACTAAGAGAGCCCATGAAGATAAGCGAACAAAATTAAAAAGAAAAGATGGCACCTTGAACGAAATTTGAGTTTCAGTGGAGAGATGGAGAGATACCCAGATGGGAAATACCTGTGAGGAGGACAAACTAAATCTGGTGTCCTGTGGAATTCTAATAAAGGACGTCGAACTCAAATAAGAGCAGTCAAAACACAAGCTAGTGTGAACTGGATGACAACCCAAGATAACGACAGATTCCTACATGTTTTATGTTCTGTGCTGAATTAATAAGAAGGTAAAAAACACTTGCACGAACAAACCAAGGAATTACAATTACAGAGTCAGAACCAGCTAGGGTTTTAGATGGCTGAGGTTTGTTTTGGTGAATTTTGTGAGTAAATGTTAAGGGGTGGATGAAACCTCTTCTATTAAAATATGATTTAGGTCAGAAAATTAAGGAATATGGAACATGGGAATTAGCAGCTACTCCATATATAAGTGTCATCTCCTCAGTTAAACCATCCCATTTATTATAGTTAATTACTACTTGGGTAAGCATTGGAAATGAGTTATATACATAAATTAAAGAAACTAATCAGATCATTTCACCAAAAAAAAAAGAAAAAAAAAAGATACATTCAGCACTAAAAACTTACACCAAATGTTGCCTTAGAAGACACTATTCAAATCTGCACAAAAGTACTGATAATGGTGTGTTTCTTCTTAGCTATAACACGGGATTTATAAAAACAATTTCAAAGTAAAAAAAAAAAACAGATGTTGAGAATATGTTAGTGTTTTTTTAAAAAAATACAGATGTTGATAATATTTATATTTTTGGCAAGAAGAAAAGAGAAAAAGGATAAACGAAAAGAAAAAGTTCGTCAAAGCCTAATTATTGTTCCGTCGTGTACACGCACAACACTAGTTGAAAGACTATGACGAGATGCTTCCAATGCCACCCTTGAAATGCGATGTTTGGATGTGGGACAAAGTCGAACATGTCACCCACACCAATAATATTTTGTAATAATATTTATGTTTGTTAAAAGATCAAATCACCCCTCGTTCAACTTGTTAATAACTAAAAAACCAGTTTGAAAATACAAAAAAGCTTTTGCATGTAACTTGACAAAATTTGCTTTTAATGCTAATATAGTCTTTATATTGTGTTTTTAAAATTTAAAAAGACCGAATTGACCTCTATCAGCATGTTTACAAGTTTTCGCTTTTAAGGGTAATATATACATCTATAAATGTAGGGAGACCATTACTTTAGAAAAAAATATTCATGTCATTGTTTTAGAAGTAGGATTCCTTAGTCTTGGATACTCAAGACCTGAGATATAACTCAACCTAGATTAAAAGGCATGATGATTTATCCAACCCATAACACTTTTAGTTTAGATGTTCATCTAAGACCTGAAATATTGTCTTAAGTTTAGTTGATTGCTGAACCTAAGTATATTGGGTCTGACATTTTGCTAGGTTCAAGTTTCCTTGGGTTCAGATAACAGTTGAACCAAAGTATGTTGGGTCTGATATCTCTTCAGACCCATGTTACCCTGGGTTTAGTGGACGGCTGAACCTAAGTATGTTGGTTTGACATTTCACTAGACCTATGTTTTCCTGGGTTTAGTTGACAGCTGAACCGAAGTTTATTGAATTTGGCATATCACCAACCCCAAGATACATTGGGTTAGGCTGATCGCCGAACCCCAGTGTTTTTGGCTTGGCATAATGTCAGACCCATGCTTTTTTAGGTTCAATAGATTGTTAAACCCAAATATATTGAGTCTAGATGTAACATCCTCAAATTATAAAGTCATGAAATCTCAAACATTTCTTTATGATTGTCAAGTATTGAATAATATGTCTAAGTTTATGAATTTTTTTTTTGAAAATTTTGGCAGAGTTTCCTCTATTTTTATTGGTACCAAGTCATCGACAACACTTCTATTATATGTCATTACAACTTTCATTTTGATCTAGTAATCCTGGATCACATCCCATTCATCAATCAATCTCTTAATATTTATACTTATCAATATATTCAAGTCTCATAATATCAATTAATAAGTCAACATAAAAGAATTACTAAAACAAATTGAAAAATAAACAATTTCATCACTAAGGAGTAATAAACCAATTAAAGTAAAATTCTATGTAATTACTTCCTAACTTAATCAAGTAAGTTTAAAAACATCTAAATCAAACATTAAATCCAAACTTTCAATGCTTACCAATTGACTTTCTTCCAATTTCTCTTCTCTCCCAAGGTTAGCCAAATTCCCTCTCTCAATTCTTCATTCCTTCACTTGATTCTTCCTTAGATTAATATTTTATAAGTTGAACTTTGTAAGTTTACAAGGTTATTCTCTTACTTTTCTTATTTTTTCCATGGTTTTTATGTTTTCCCCTTACTTTTCTCTCTTTTTCTCTCGCCTTTTCTTTTCTTTCTTTTCCCGTTCTGCTTCTGCCTAGTCAGCAGCATATAAAAGGAATGGAGAACTGATTTGTTTAAATTTTTTTAATGGCAAATAACCATTTTGCCCTTAATAAGTTATTTTGCTTCTATTTGACGGTCCATATTTTTTTGTTAGCACTACCAAGCTCCGTTCATCCTAAATTTTAACCAAATTTTATTCAGTGTATTTTAAGGTCCCTCGTAAAATTTCAGCTCAATCTGATAGTCGGATTGAAAATTACACCCAATAGCGTAAAACTGGTCAAATTGTAATTTTTTTTGTCAAATTTCTGAATTTCTCCAAAAACTTTGAAATTTTAATCCAAGCTAAGACATCATATTAGAAGGCTCCACGTAAATTTTCAGAATTTTCTAAAAACTCGATCGAGAATTACAAATTTATTTTTATATAAAACTAGTCAATTTATAATTTTTTATCCAGAAAATTTACACTAGCTGTTCGTTAGTCCCGTATTGTTTTCGATCTGATACATCATCAAATCCAATTTATATTGTGTTCGCAATAGTTTTTTTCTTCAACAATATAATTTCTACCAACTAATGACGGCACGTAATGCGACTCGCCCACAAATCTTTATCTGAACTTGAGTGGAAGTCTTTGTTTTTAATTTCCACCGAGAGAAATGATGCAACACAACACGTAATTGAAGGCATGACTCGAGGGGCGATCTATAAAAAAATGACAACAGACAAACCATTCGTCTCTTTCAATGCCACTCTCAATTTCCCCGAAGACTAAAATTTGCATGCTTTTTTTGTTCTTTCCTACTTCTCGTCTCAGAATTTGGACTATCCGAAAGGGATCCTTTCCCCTGTGGATTCTCATCCTGGTAAAATTTCATTCATCAGAACTCCTACATGCTGGAAATATGTGAAAGCGGCATTACGTTTTGTTTAAGCTGCCGGCTGGAATTTCACCGTTGAATGTGCTTGGGAATGTAGTTAATTATGGTTATTTTTTATTTGAAAAATATTATTTTTATTTTTAACAAATTATTTTTGATATCAAGACATGAAAATGATCGGAAAACACAAAAAATATATTAATTTGAAGCAAATAAAAAATAAAAAAATTAAACTTTTTTCAAAAATACTTTTGAAACGTAAAAATATACATGGCATTAACACAAAAATTAAGACAGAAAAATTATTTTAGAATTTTCTTTATTTATTTTTCTTATTATTTTAGGATTGTTTTTCCTTTTCAAGGTGGGTTTAACACCTATTTAAACACTTTGCAAGTTGTTTTTAAAATATTTTTTTAAGAATTATTAAATTTCATAATATATAAAAAAATAGTTTTTTTCTACCATTTAAAATTAAAATTGTAAACCTAGAGTTTGAGAAACTCTAGTCTTATATCTTGCCATATACTGAGTACGTAAATAAAGGACATTTATTAAATAAATATAGCCCCACACGGTGTTGGGTGACATATGGAGACCTAACATGGTGCTTTCGACCAACAATGACATTTAGGCATGCTGGGTGACTTGAAAAATTGGAAGTGATATGTGCATTTAGCCCATGATGCAGTAATGCAGACTGGTATTGAGATTTAAAACCCGTATTTTTTTTGTATTTTAAAATTTAATTTTTTTATATCATTTTCTCAGAATAATATCAAAAATAATTTTGTCATGCCTTGCCTGTAAATTCTCTAGACAACCTTTGCCCTTCACCGGACATCCAATTACTGGTCGATACAAGGACCAATCAAAATGTTGTTGTTTTTTTATATAAAAACCAACAGGCATGAAGATTCTTTGCCTCATGAATACTCAAATTTATTTACAATAATGGAACCTAAAGCTAGACAAAAGAGAGCACAAAAGCAAACATAGAAGAGAGAGAGACAGAGAGCACAAGGATTTTATATTTGTTTTTCTATTTTCTACCTTCTTTCTTAGAATATGTTTGGTATTATGGTAGTTTTTGTCATTATAATTTAAAAAAATTATTTTATAAAAAGCATTTTTGGTTGAGGTTGGTTTGATATTTATATATATTTGGTTAAAACTGTGGTTGAAATTAAGATTAAACAAAAAATAGTTTAACATGTTTGATTAATAATGTTTTTCAAATTGAGGTTATATATATATATAGTTTGATATTTAAATATTGTAGATTTAACTAATGCTATTACATCATGAAATAAATAATACTTTATATAAATTTTTTTTTATTGTTCCATTAAGCTATCTACAATTCCACCACGTATGAAATCCATCCGACAATGACTACAATTTTCATGGTTTCCTGAGCGTGCAACAACATCAAGTAAAATATCATGAGGAACAAAATTAGGATTGCGATCAAGTTCTACAAATGTTACGTCATCATACGATCTCCTTCTAATTTATATAGTGCCATTGAATAATGTTAAACACTAGTTTTTCAAATAAAACACAATTAAAAATAAAAAAATAATTGAATTTTTTTATTGGGTGAGACCCGGTCCAATACATTTAGATTTAGGTTGGACCCGGTCTGGTCATGAACAGTGAATATGTTCTCCATTGTTCACTTTGCAATAGTGAACAGTGGAGAGTGAAACTCTCTACTGTGAAGATGACAGGAGAAGGAGAAACAGCTTGAAGTTGCTTTCGGTAAACTTGTGTTTTAAACGTAAATTTTACTGGGTCCCACAAACAGTAAATTATATTTAGTAATTAATCAAATAGTTTTTTTATGTGGCCTGCTTCAAACGTAGAAGCAGCCACATAAACAAACACTCTTTAAAAATGAAATCTCTCAACTCTTATTTATACAAAAAGCTAGCAATGTAGAATTAGTTCTAAAATTAGTAATAAAAAAATATGCATCAAATCTAATATAATAAAATTGAAAATAAATTCTAATTTTATAAATTATTTCATATAAAAACATAGTAATCAAAAGAACATAGATCAAATCCGAATAATGTTTTTTATATAAGGTTGCTTTGAAAATTTAGAAGGTTAGACACGAAAATTGAGGGAAGAGAATAAAAAAAGAAGAGAATCAGTACCATTGGAGGTTTGTTAACCACACGGGCTGCCCAAGAATAAAAGGGATGCTGAGATGATTTAAGCGCCGCTTTGGAAGCTGGTGTTTGGTCGTCAGACAACGCCGCACGCGCCGCCCTAAAAGCACGACCACTACCCACGCGTTAACGCGCACACACGTCAATAACTTTTTTTTTAATAATATTTATGTTTGTTTGTCACACTTAGATATCATGACGACCCATTAAAAATTATCACTCAATTGGAAAAAGAACAGATATTTGACATCTTGTTCTTTGGGGGAAACAGTCGAGTTTAAGGAGTTGTCACCTAGTATTATTGTCACTAGGAACCCTAACTAGTCATCAAAGATTCTATGGTATGAGAGTAGTTACACTAAGAGGGAGATACTATCATCCTTTAAGCGTCCTACCTGAAGCAAGCTACATTGCTGGTTTTATCTTACATTGCTAAAGGTTTGTTTGTGCTTCATTTTTATGGTCATCATATAATATTCCCGAATCTAGCGTTAGTGAATATTCACCTACGAATATTTTCAACTCTAGCGTTGATAAATATTATGTAACCTAAAAAGTACGGTATTCCTAATTCTGATGCCATTGAATAAATCTGCAAAATTTGTATTAAAAGAAAAGAGAAGCTATTTTTTTAATTTTTTTATTGGATAATACGGTTGGACTAGAGCCAGTTAGCCCAGTCGGGTTACCAGCCCAAACCAGTAACCCGGTTTCTATCACATTGTGCAAGCATACGTGAATTATAATTCATGCATGCTTGCATAATAACCGGTTAATTAAAATGCAAAAGAACAAGGGAAAGAGGCATCCTCACTTGGTGCAGCTGAGGAGTGAAGGTGAAGACGATGGTGACTATCAAGTAATTGCTCACGGTTGAAAATCCCACTTGTTGTTTTCTGTGGTGTGGTCATCCTGGAGTTGCATGCTGCTACTGCCAGAGGGAAGCTTGCGGTGTTGGGCTTGTTGAAGACGCAGTGCTAGTGAGAACAAAAACGACAGGGTAAAGGGCTGTCGCAGTTGAGGATGGTGGCTTCTGGTGTTTCTGAGATCAGTGCAGCTGCTTCAATGGAGGACTGCTGGATGTTCACGGTGTGGAAGAGCTGTTGAGGCTGGAATGCGGGAGTCTCACGGTCCTTGTGCATGAAGAGGTGCAAGAGGAGGAAAAACCACACCACTGGATTTTGGTGTGGTCGTCGCTTGTGCAGAAAGAGCCACCTTTGTCGTTGCTGTTGTTTACAGTGAAGGAGCTGGATGGAAATTGCTTGTGGTGCCCTTGCTATCGTTGCTTGTGGTTGGAGATTGAAGATGATGACGGCTGAAGGAAAAGAAAGTGAGGTCCAGGAGGGAGTCTGTGGGGGCTGGTATTTTGTTTTGGCAACAGAGAGGGAAGTCAAGGGGTTGTGCGGGGAATGGCTGTTATATGGCATAGTTATCACACGTGGCCTGGGATCAGGTTTCAAGTTTTAAGGGTCAATCCGGAAAAATTACAAAAAAAATTTAAAGTTTTAATATTTCATATGAAAAAATTAAAAAAAAAATTCATATAAATATAAGTAATATATGTTGTAAATAATGAAGTTTAAAAGAATATTTTTTAAAAAAATTTATCTCACATTGAAAAGATACTATGCTATCTTTTTAAGTTGAAGTATTTAAACCAAAAAAGTTTTTTATCCCACATTGAAAAAACATAACTTTTTTTCTTATAAACATAGAGTATATATACTAAAAGGCTTCAAATCCCATATTGAAAAAATAACTTTTTGTGAACATAGAGTATATATATTAAAGAGTTTCAAATCCCACATTGAAAAGATATTATGTTATCCTTTTAAGTTGAAGTATTTAAACCAAAATTTTTTTTATCCCACATTGAAAAAATATAACTTTTTTCTTGCAAACATATAGAGTATATATGTTAAAGGGTTTCAAATTCTACATTAAAAAGATACTATGTTATCCTTTTAAGTTGAAGTATTTAAATCAAAATGTTTTTTTATCCCACATTGAAAAAACATAACTTTTTTCTTGTGAACATAGAATATATATATAAAAGGGTTTCAAACCCCACATGAAAAAAATATTTTTTTTTCCCGTGAACATATAGTATATATACGAAAGGATTTCAAATCTCACATTAAAAAAATAATTTTTTTTTTAGAAATATAAAGTATGTATACTAAAGGGTTTCAAATCTCATATTGAAAAAAAAATATTTTTCTAGTATTTATATAGTGAACTTTAAAAAGTGTTAATAACCAACTAAAAAAATATGAAAAAAAGGAGTATAAGAGAAAAACAAATTTGAAAAAAAAAACATATTGGGTCTTGTCCGGGTTTGCCCTGGTCATGAGTTGACCTACCGGGTTTTGTTGGGTTGTTGCATTGACCGGTCTTTTAATAAACCCGGACCAGTCCAACCACCGGGTCCAAGGTCAACCCGTCGGGCTGGTCCGAGTTTAATAACTGTGGTATATGGTGTTGGTTTGTTCCTGGAGAGAAAAAAATAAGGTAGGGGGTGGCGGCTGGTCTTAGAGAAGATAATTATTTATGGTTCGCCACCTTTTTTTTTAATGTTTTTTTTTATAATGTGTTTTTTTTTCTTGTAATATCTTGATTTTTTTTATATCGACCCTTAGGGTTTTTTTTTTTTTAATGGCCTCCTCCTCTTTTTAGTATACATTGAGATCTATATTTACATTACAAGAGTCTTATTGCTTATGTGAAATAAAGTTTCAATCAAACTCATTTTATTCTTTGAAATTTGAATTTGATTAAGAATCAAATTTAAAAGTAAATAATTACTATTATCTTGAAGATAAAGATAAAATAACAAAAGCACATTATGATCTCTAATTTTCACATAAGCTGATAAATTAAACTTTTCATCGAAGTAAATCTTTGATTTTTTAATTTTACATCGTAATATTAAATTAAAAGCTAATGAGTTAAAATTGAATTATAACATGTTAAGTTACCACATAACTCCTAAACGAACCTGACTATAATAAAAGAAACCATAAAACCGTAATAAAAAGATTAAAATACCCTCGAACAAGTTGTTTAACCTGATTATAACAAGTGAAAGAAAATTTGATTTTAAAAATATTTTTATCATTTCACCATGTTTAAAAAGTTTAAAAAATTGAAATGACGAACAAGTTCTTTAACCTAAGTTTAATTTTTTTTAATAAAAAATAATTAAATCAATTTACTATGCTAAAAAAAATATAAAAAATTTGTTCAAATTAATTTGTTAATAAACAATGAATCATATAAAAAATATATATTATAAAATCCACAACTAAATAAATCAAGGGCTACAATGATTTGCTTTGCTTATCCTTTTTTTAAATATCGAGT